>Ga0209656_10000276_pt1 | contig 34353 bp, 31 predicted proteins | sample BogFormECP12_OM2_FD_188239 | JGI IMG/M metagenome (GOLD analysis project Ga0209656, IMG submission 188239) | Bog forest soil microbial communities from Calvert Island, British Columbia, Canada - ECP12_OM2 (SPAdes) (version 2) | ecosystem: Environmental > Aquatic > Freshwater > Wetlands > Bog ...
GGTGATCGGCACCTGGCTGCACTGGGCACTGTTCGGCGGTGACTTCCCCTGTGGCGGTGCGGGAGACGACTGCACCGCGGCGGGCTACATCATCCCGCGCCTGTACGGGCTGCACATCCTGTTGCTGCCGGGGATCATGCTGGCGCTGATCGGCATCCATCTGGCCTTCGTCTGGTTCCAGAAGCACACCCAGTTCCCCGGCCCCGGCCGCACCGAACACAATGTCGTCGGCGTGCGGGTGATGCCGATATTCGCCGTCAAATCCGGCGCCTTCTTCGCGCTGTGCACCGGGATCCTCGGCCTGATGGGCGGCCTGCTGCAGATCAACCCGATCTGGAACCTGGGGCCCTACAAGCCATCTCAAGTCTCGGCAGGCAGCCAGCCCGACTTCTACATGATGTGGACCGAAGGCCTGGCCCGTATCTGGCCGGCGTGGGAGTTCTACATCGGCCACCACACCATTCCCGCGGTGGTCTGGGTCGCGTTGATCATGGGTTTGGTTTTCACGCTGCTGATCATTTACCCGTTCCTGGAGAAGGGGTTCTCCGGCGACCGCGCCCACCACAACCTGCTGCAGCGGCCGCGAGATGTGCCGGTGCGCACCGCGATCGGGGCCATGGCAATCGCCTTCTACATGGTGCTCACGCTGAGCGCGATGAACGACATCATCGCCTTCAAATTCCACATCTCGCTCAACGCGACGACCTGGATCGGGCGCATCGGCATGATCGTGCTGCCGCCGTTCGTCTACTTCATCGCCTACCGGTGGGCAATCGGGCTGCAACGCAGCGACCGCGCCATCCTCGAGCACGGCATCGAAACCGGCATCATCAAACGACTGCCGCACGGCGCCTACATCGAACTGCACCAGCCGCTGGGCCCCGTCGACGACCACGGCCACCCCGTGCCGCTGGAATACCAGGGCGCCCCGGTGCCCACCAAGATGAACCAACTCGGCGCCGGCGGCTCCCCTGGCTCAGGCAGCTTCCTGTACGCCGACCCCGTCGCCGAAGACGCCGCGCTGTCCGAAGCCCACCACGCCGCCGAACAACGCGCCCTCACCGCGCTGCGGGAGCACCAGGACGGCAGCAACGGCTCATCCAACGGCTCGAACGGCCAGCACTAGCGGGACCGTTTCGGCGGCTATGCGGCGAGCGTGCGGCGTAGCTGCCGCACCTGTTGCCACGGGACCAACGGCATGATCAGCGTGACGAATCCGGCGATCCCGTAGCTGGTCCACGAGAAGGCATCGTGGCCGATCGCCATCAGGTAGGTCGCCACCGCAACTCCCAGCAGCGCCAGCCCCATGGTGCCCATCAAAGCGGCGGTACCGCGCAGCCAGACGCGGTCCACCTCCGCCTCCGGCAATGCCGGCCCTAGCGTGGTCAGCCGCTCGGTATGGCCGTGCCGGGTCAGGGTCGACGACGCCGTGTGCTCAGACCTGCTCAGCTGCCCGCCGGCCGTGCGTGCCGGCACCCTCGCCGATCGCGCGACTGGCCCGTCGCGGGTGGTGCGCCGGGCGCGCAGCAGCATCGGGATCGCCGCCAGGATGACCAGCGCGGAGATCACGATGATGGCGTAGAGCACCGACGAGGTGTGCGGATTGCCTTTCGCGTCGTGGAAGCCCCGGCCGAGGTCCATCAACGCGACGATGGCGGCCACGCTCATCCCCACCAGCCCCAACCAGACGGCGGCGCACGCCCCAACCAGGATGCGATCGGCGGTAGCCGGCGCCATCTTGCCCCGCGCGCCCCACGCTTGGGAGTACCGGTCGATCATCAGCAGTTCGTCTGCGGTTGATTGTTCTCATTCGACGACAACACCTTGCCGTCGCTGGTGGTGATCGAGCAGTTGAGCTTGCTCAACCGCAGCAGGCTGGTCGCTTCGATCGAGCCGACGTCCGACGTCGAGATCGGTGTGAGTGTGATCGTCCACGGGATGTAGGCGTTGTTCAGAATCCGTCGCATTCCGGACGCGTCGGTGTAGGTGATCGTGATCTGGTCGAACGGCGCCTTGGTGCCGGTCACCGAATAGGTGACCTGCCGAGGCGCGGCGGGAGCAGGAGCGCCGCCGGGCGGCGGGGCGGCTGTGCCCGGCGCCGGTGCCGGCGCCGGCGCCGGAGCAGGTGCTGGCGACGGCGGTGGCGGCGCCTCGGAGGGCGGCGGCGGTGGTGGCGGGGCCTCGCTGGTCGGCGGAGGCGGAGGTGGCGGCGGCGGGGTGGTCGGCGGCGGCGCGGGCGGCGGTGTCGTGACGATGATCTCGTCCTGCTGCGGCGGCGTCGACGTCGGCGCGGTGCTCGGCGTCGCCAGCTTGGTGGTATCGCTGCGAGTGAACAGCAGCGACACGGAAACCACCAGCGCGATCGCCGCGGCAATCGCGGCAATGCCGACGATCCACGGCCAGCGCGCGGTGCCGGATTCTGCGGGGGCCTGCTCGTCGTAACTCTCGTAGTCGTAGAGGTCGAGGTCGACGGGCACATACGGGCCGCTCGTGACGTGTTCGGACTCCGGAGCCGAGTAGGCCCGCGAATAGACATCGGTCTGGCCCGTCTCCGGGTCCTGCTCGGGCCCCTCCCCCGTCAAGCCCTCGCCGAATTCGCCGCCGCCCCCCTCGAATTCACTGTTGCCTTCGCTGGGCTCGGCGGCCGGTTCCAGTTCTTCGGACTCCGGTCCTGGTGGATTGGGCCCGCTCATGTTCTGCCTGTCCTGTCCGACTACTCACGGGCGTGCGCTGCACCGGGGGTGTGTTGTTGTGCGCGCGCTCCGATGTTCCTCATTGTGCCCCGGAAACCCTACCCAACCGGTATCTGCGCGGCATCGTCGGTGAACGGGTCACGGATCAACTGATGCCCTGATTGTGACCTTTGCCGGCGCTGACTAGTGCTTCTCCGGACCGAGGTAGTACTCGAAGACCAGCCCGGCCGCCGAGCTCAGGACAAACGCCACCCCGGCGACGATCAACCACGGCAGCCACAATGCAACGCCGACCGCGGTGACCGAGGCGGACAGCGCGACCAGAATTGGCCACCAGCTATGCGGGCTGAAAAACCCCAGTTCGCCTGCGCCGTCGCTGATCTCAGCGCCCTCGTAATCCTCGGGCCGGGTGTCGAGCCGGCGAGCCACGAAGCGGAAGTACGTCGCCACGATAAGCGCCATTCCAGCGGTCAACGCCAACGCCGTAGTTCCGGCCCACTCGATGCCACCGGTGGCGTACAAGCTGGTCAGAATGCCGTAAAGCGCAGTGCAGAAGACGAAGAACGCGGCCACGAATTCGTACAGCCTGGCTTCGATATGCATGGGGGCTTCCTAGTTACTCGCTTGGGGCACATGCTCGCCGCGGCGGGTGTCGAACGGGTGCGTGGTGACCGCAACCGGCGACTGGGCGATCGCCTGCAAGGCCTGGGCATTGGTCTTACCGGCGATCCGCTGCTGCAGGTAGGCCTTGAAGTCGTTGGGCTGCACCACCCGGACCTCGAAGTTCATCATCGAGTGATACGTCCCGCACATCTCGGCGCAGCGACCGACGAATGCCCCGGTCCGCTGGATTTCGGAGACCTGGAAGACGTTCACCGAATGGTTTTCATGCGGATAGGGCATCACGTCGCGCTTGAAGAGGAACTCCGGTACCCAGAAAGCGTGGATGACGTCGGCGGAGGCCATCTGGAACTCGATTCGCTTACCCGCGGGCAGGACCAGTACCGGGATCTCGGTGCTGGTGCCCACCGTCTCGACCTTGTCGTAGTTCAGGTAGCTGCGGTCTTCCATGCTGATTCCATGGTCGGGCCCGGGAATCTCCTCACCCTGCGGGTTCCGGGCTTCCGACTTGGTGACCACCGCTGCTTTACGCGCCGCGTCGGCTCCGTCGAATTTGAGCGTGCCATCCTTGAAATCGACCTTCTGGTAACCGAACTTCCAGTTCCACTGGAACGACGTGATGTCGACCACGACCTCGGGGTCCTTGGCCAGATGCAGCATCTTCTCCTGCACCACCACGGTGAAGTAGAACAGCACCGAGATGATCAGGAACGGTGTCACGGTGAGCACCAACTCCAGCGGCATGTTGTAGCCGAACTGGCGGGGCAATTCGGTGTCGGTGGGCTTCCAGCGGTGGAAGGCGCTGGACCAGAAGATCAGGCCCCACACGACGGCGCCCACGACCAGCGACGCGATCACTGCGCCGATCCACAGCTGCCGGTTGAAGTCGGCCTCCGGGGTGATGCCCCTGGGCCAGCCCATGCCCAAAACCTCCGACCAACTGCATCCGCTCAGGGACACCGCCAGGATGCCAAGCAGGCCGGCCAACACGGGCAGCCGAAGCCGACGAGAGCGCTGCGAACGGCCTGGTCCGCGAGGTGTCACGGTGGCGCCTCCTGAAATCACAAGCTGGACCGACAGCAAGCACATCGAATACTACGCAGCGTAGACCACGCGGCGTAACCAAGCGCTGCCGGAGTCCCCGCGCCCGGGGCCGGCCCGCGGACTGGCCCGCGACCTGCGGCGGCGCCGATGCCACCGCGTTGCGGCATACTTGTCGCGATGTGTGGACTGCTGGCCTTCGTGAGCGCTGCGGCCGGCGGTGATGCTTCGGGTTCTCCGGCCAGGGCCCTCGAAACGGCCGAGTCTGTCGCCCGCGCATCGCATCTGATGCGCCACCGCGGACCCGACGAGCCGGGCACCTGGGCCGACCCTGCCGGGACCGTCGTGTTCGGTTTCAACCGGCTGTCCATCATCGATATCGCCCACTCGCATCAACCGCTGCGTTGGGGGCCGCCGGAAAGCCCAGACCGGTACGAGTTGGTGTTCAACGGCGAGATCTACAACTACCTGGAGCTGCGGGCCGAACTCGCCGAGCGCCACGGCGCCGTCTTCGCCACCGATGGCGACGGTGAGGCCATCGTCGCCGCCTATCACCATTGGGGCGCCGACGCCCTGACCCGGCTGCGGGGGATGTTCGCTTTCGCCCTGTGGGACAACGTCGCCGGCGAATTATTCTGCGCCCGCGACCCTTTCGGCATCAAGCCGCTGTTCATGGCGACCGGTACCGGCGGCACAGCGGTGGCCAGCGAAAAGAAATGCCTGCTGGACCTGGCCGACCTGATCGGATTCGATACCGCAATCGACTTGCGCGCCGTTCAGCACTACACGGTGCTGCAGTACGTGCCCGAACCGGAAACCCTGCACCGCGGTGTGCGCCGGCTCGAGTCCGGCTGTTACGCGCGGATTCGCCCCGGCCTGGCCACACCGGAGACGACTCGCTACTTCGTACCGCGCTTCACCGCGACACCGATCACCCGAGACACCGAACAGGCCCGCTACGACGAGATCACTGCGGTCCTGGAGGATTCGGTGGCAAAGCACATGCGCGCCGACGTTACCGTCGGCGCCTTTCTGTCGGGCGGCATCGATTCGACGGCGATCGCGGCGCTGGCTATCCGGCACAATCCCCGGCTGATCACGTTCACGACCGGGTTCGAGCGTGAGGGATTCTCGGAAATCGACGTCGCGGTGGCGTCGGCGGAGGCGATCGGCGCGCGGCACATCGCCAAGGTGGTCGCGCCCGACGAGTTCGTCGCCGCCTTACCCGAAATCGTTTGGTATCTCGACGAACCGGTGGCCGACCCGGCGCTGGTGCCGCTGTTCTTCGTCGCTCGCGAGGCGCGAAAGCATGTCAAGGTGGTGCTGTCCGGGGAGGGCGCCGACGAGCTTTTCGGCGGCTACACCATCTACCGGGAGCCGTTGTCGCTCAAGCCTTTCGACTACCTGCCCGGGCCGCTGCGACGCTCGATGGGCAAGATGTCCAAACCGCTGCCCGAGGGCATGCGCGGCAAGAGCCTGCTGCACCGCGGATCGCTGACGCTCCAGCAGCGCTACTACGGCAATGCCCGTAGCTTCTCCGACGCGCAGCTGCGCGACGTGCTGCCCGGGTTCCGGCCCGACTGGACGCACACCGACGTGACGGCACCGCTGTATGGCGAATCAGCGGACTGGGATCCCGTGGCCCGCATGCAACACATCGACCTGTTCACCTGGTTGCGCGGCGACATTCTGGTCAAGGCCGACAAGATGACGATGGCCAACTCGCTGGAGTTGCGGGTCCCGTTTCTGGATCCCGAGGTGTTCGCCGTCGCCTCCCGACTGCCGGTGCAGGCCAAGATCACCCGCACCACCACGAAGTACGCGCTACGACGCGCGCTGGAGCCGATCGTGCCGGCGCACGTGCTCAACCGGCCGAAACTGGGCTTTCCCGTGCCTATTCGGCACTGGCTGCGTGCCGGCCCGCTGCTGGAGTGGGCGCATGAAATGGTGAACTCGTCGGCAACCGACCATCTGATCGACGCGTCCGCCGTACGCCGGATGCTAGACGAACACCGTTGCGGCACAGCGGATCACAGTCGCAGACTGTGGACGCTGCTGATCTTCATGCTCTGGCACGCGATCTTCGTCGAGCACAGCGTGGCGCCGCAGATCAGCGAGCCGTCCTACCCGGTGCAGCTCTGACGTGAGCCGCTAGGCGAGTACCGCGCCGATCTCGGCGGCGGCGTCGTCGCCGTAGGCATCCGCGAGGCGCGTCTTGGCAACCTCGCGGTCCCACTGCCACTCCTGCGTCCCGGTCGACTCCAGCACCAGCACCGCGACCAGCGAACCCAACTGCGCCGACCGCTCCAGGCTCAGCCCGCCGCTGCGTCCGATCAGAAAACCGGCCCGGAATGCATCGCCGACGCCGGTGGGGTCGGTCTGGCTGGTCTCGGGCACCACGCCGACGTGAAGGGTCGTCCCGTCGCGGTCAACGATGTCGACGCCCTTGGGTCCGAGCGTGGTCACCCGCAGGTCGACCTTTTCCAGCACATCGGCCTCCGACCAGCCCGTCTTCGACAGCAACAGCTCCCACTCGTAATCGTTGGTGAATAGGTACGCGGCGCCGTCGACGAGCTTGTTGATCTCGTCGCCGGACAGCCGCGGCAACTGCTGCGACGGGTCGGCGGCGAAGGCCAAGCCGAGCTTGCGGCACTCCTCGGTGTGCACCACCATCGCGTCCGGGTCATTGGCCCCGACGATCACCAGGTCCGGCTTGCCGATCGACGAGACGACGTCGGCGAGCTTGATGTTGCGGGCCTCTGACATCGCACCCGGGTAGAACGACGCGATCTGGGCCATGTCGAGGTCGGTGGTGCAGACGAACCGTGCGGTGTGCGCGGTTTGTGAAATGAGAACGTTGTCGGTGTTGACGCCGTGTGCGTTGAGCCATTGGCGGTAGTCGTCGAAGTCGTCGCCGGCAGCCCCCACCAGCGCGACGTCGCCGCCGAGCACGCCGATTGCGTAGGCCATGTTCCCGCCCACGCCGCCCCGGTGAATCACCAGGTCGTCCACCAGGAAACTCAGCGACACCTTCTGCAAATGCTCGGCCAGCAGGTGTTCGGAAAATCGACCCGGAAACCGCATCAAATTGTCGGTGGCAATAGAACCGGTCACCGCGATCGTCACGAAAAATCCACCCTTCGTTTCATAAGTTCGGCTAGCTAAGCTTACCCACGGTCGTGGGTGCCGCTGCAGTGCGGGCAGAGGCCCGCTAGCCTCCGTAGGAGAACCTCGCGCCGACAGACGTCGTTCAGGGTCATCCAGCCCCGACACCCGAGGAGTACCGCCTATGCCCGGTCCGTATTCGCCGAACCACCGTCTCGGCGCCGACGGACCGCAATTCACGGACCCTCATCCCAGCCAGCCCATTCCCGGCCCGCCACCCCACGGCGTGCCTCCCGTGCGCGACGCGGCCGAGGCAGCACCTCCGTCGGCCGCCTATCCGGGGCCGCTGCCACCACCCGTGACATACCCGAAACGCCGCGCTCGACGACTGGTCCTCGGCATTCTGGCGGCGTTGCTCCTGATCACTGGGTTGATCGCGGCGATCGTGCACGGTTCGCGCGGCGGCCCGACGACCTCGGCAGGCGCGATCTCCGATGCGACGGCCAAGCCGGCGATACAGGGCTACCTGGACGCGCTCGAGCACCGCGACATCGAAACCATCGCGCGCAACGCACTGTGCGGTATCTACGACGCGGTGCGCGATCGACGCTCGGATCAAGCGCTGGCCAAGCTGAGCAGCGACGCGTTCCGCAAGCAATTCGCCGATGCGCAGGTGACGTCCATCGACAAGATCGTCTACTGGTCGGACTATCAGGCCCAGGTGTTGTTCACCATGCGTGTCGAACCGGGCGGCGGTGGCTCGTCCCGCGAGCAGGTACAGGGGATCGCGCAGTTACTTGCCCAGCACAACCAGGTGCTGGTGTGCTCCTACGTGCAGCGGACAGCGGGCAGCTACTAGGCAGCTAGCGCGGGGCGAGCCGCGTCAGTTGAAGGAGTCGCCGCAGGCGCACGAGCCGGTGGCGTTCGGGTTGTCGATCGTGAAGCCCTGCTTCTCGATGGTGTCGACGAAGTCGATCGAGGCGCCCTGCACGTAGGGCGCGCTCATCCGGTCGACAGTGAGCGTCACGCCGCCGAAGTCGGCGGTCAAGTCGCCGTCGAGCGCGCGATCGTCGAAGAACAAGTTGTACCGCAGGCCAGCGCATCCTCCGGGCTGGACCGCGATACGCAGCGCCAGGTCGTCGCGTCCCTCCTGCTCCAGCAGGGACTTCGCCTTGGCTGCCGCGGCGTCGGTCAAGATCACGCCGTGGGTTGTTGTCGCGGCTGACTCGTCCTGAACAGTCATTGCGTCTCCCTATAAGTGCCTACAAGCCCATATCGTTCTCGGGTCGGTGAGTGGGTTCTTTCACCGCGGTCCTTGCCGTACCGGACCCCCGCTGAAAAAACCCGTCTCTTTAAAGGTACCTTGTCGAACCGCTATTCCCGAGTCGCGCCGCCACGTAAGAGGCCAGGCCCATCAGCTGGTTGGCGGCGTCTGCCAGGGCCAGCCGCACCGAGCCCGCGTAGTCGGCGATCGCGTAGGCCGCCAGAATGCCCTCCGACAGCAGCGCCCGACGGTCAAGAGCCACCTGACCAGCCATCACCACGATCGGTACCTGCAATGGTTGCGCCGCCGCGGCCAGCGCGCCGACCACCTTCCCGTGCAACGACTGGTGGTCGAACCGGCCCTCACCGGTGATCACCAGGTCAGCCGCGGCAATGTCATCAGCTAACCGCGTGTGCGTGGCGATGATCGATGCACCCGATTCGCACCGGCCGCCCAGTGCGAGCAGCGCCGCCCCGATACCCCCGGCCGCCCCGGCGCCCGCTTGCGCGCTGACCGGCCGCCCGGCGGCCGCATCCAGCTCAGCCGCCCATTCGGCGAGCCGCTGTTCGAGCACCGCCACTGTCGCCGGATCCGCTCCCTTCTGCGGGCCGAATACGGCCGCGGCTCCCCACGGCCCCAGCAGGGGGTATTCGACGTCCGACGCAGCGATCAGCTCGACGCCGGCCAGCCGCTGCCGGCCCGCCCGAAGGCCGCCGAGCTCGTCGACCAGTGCACGGCCGCCGTCGGTGCTGGCGGTGCCGCCCAGGCCGACCACGATCCGCGCGGCGCCCGCCCGCACGGCCGCGTCGATGAGCTGGCCCACTCCCCTGCTGTGGGCGGACAGCGCGGTTTGCGGCGTCGGCGGGCCGCCGAGCCGGGCCAAGCCGCACGCCTGCGCGCATTCCAGGTATGCCGTCGCCGACTCGGGCTCCAGCACCCATTCGGCTTGCACGTCGTCGTCCAACGGGCCGGATACCTCGAGGTGCCGCCGCTGCCCCAGCCGGCTGGCCAGCACGTCGACGAAACCTGGGCCACCGTCGGATTGCGGCGCAATGATGAACTGATCGGCGGGGCGCGCCCGGTTCCAGCCCGTCACTATCGCGGCGGCCGCCTCGAGGGCGGTCAGGCTGTCGCCGTAGCAATCGGGGGCAACCAGCACACGAAGTATCGCCGGTATCGTCGGCGCCAGGTCTGCGGCGGGTGCGATACCGCCGGCGTCAGCCGCCGACCCGCTCATCTGAGCAAGCGTAGGGCCGGCGCGGGAAAGGTGCACCCACCCCGATCGTGGGCCACACCGTGTACCGGACAACAGCCGTTGCGAAGTAACCTGGCGAACGTGAAGCTGCTGGGCCGCAAAAAAGACATGGCCGACGCCGGGGATCACGGCGGTGCCGAGACATCGGCGGACGCGTCCGAGTTGTCGCGTGGTTCGCAAACAACCGCCCCCAAGGGGCGCCCCACGCCCAAGCGCAGCGCCGCCGACCGCCGCAAGGGGCCGGTCGCTCCGGCCCCGATGACCTCGGCCGAGGCCCGTGCACGGCGAAAGTCGTTGGCCGGCCCCAAGCTCAGTCGCGACGAACGCAAGGCCAACAGCGCCGAGCGCCGGGCCCAGATGGCGGATCGGCGCGAGCGCATGATGGCCGGCGACGAGCGTTACCTGCTGGGGCGCGATCAGGGCCCGGTACGCCGGTTCGTCCGCGACTTGGTGGACGCGCGCCGCAACGTGCTCGGGTTGTTCATGCCTTCGGCCCTGACGTTGCTGTTCGTCATGTTCGCCGTCCCACAACTGCAGCTCTACATTTCGCCCGCGATGACGCTGCTGATGGCCCTGATGATGCTCGACGGGCTCATCCTGGGCCGCAAGGTCGCCAGACGAGTCGACGAGAAGTTTCCGGAGGACACCGAAAGTCGTTGGAAGCTAGGCCTTTACGCAGCCAGTCGAGCTTCTCAGATGCGCCGGATGCGAGCGCCACGGCCCCAAGTCAAGCATGGGGCCCGTGTCGAGTAGACGCCGCCCGAAGAAGCCCTCGGATGGCGACCCGCTGCGCCCGGCTACGCCGCGCTTGCGATCGCCATGGGGTGTTTGAGCTGCCGTGCGAACCCTGGTGCTCGGCGGCATCAAGTCGGGCAAATCGCGGTGGGCCGAGACGGCTATCGCCGAGTCGCTGGGACCGGTTGAGCCGGTGCGCTACCTGGCGACCGGGTCGGTAGCCGACACCGACCCAGCCTGGTTGCGCCGCATCGCCCAGCACCGCGATCGCAGGCCCGGGCACTGGTCAACGGTGGAAAGCGACGACATCCCAACACATTTGCGCCAGCCACCGCCCGCGCCCACCCTCGTCGACGATGTCCCCGGCTGGTTGACCGCCGCTTTGGACCGCCGCGGATGGGAGAGCGGCCCGATCTCGGCGGAGGTCGATGAGTTGCTCGCCGCGGTGGCCTCGTTCGATTCGCCGCTGGTCCTGGTCAGCCACGAGGTCGGGCTGACTATCGTGGCGCCGACGGTGTCCGGCCGGCGGTTCACCGATGAGTTGGGCGCGCTCAACCAGCGACTGGCCGCCTTGTGCGATCGAGTGGTGCTGATGGTGGCCGGGCAGCCGTTGCAGATCAAGCCGCCGAGGATCTGATGGAGTTTCCGCTGGTAGCGCCGCCCGACACGGACGCCGCCGCGGCGGCGCGGGCCCGCCAGGACACGCTGACCAAGCCCCGCGGTGCCCTGGGCCGCCTCGAGGATCTGTCGGTCTGGGTCGCGTCGTGTCAAGGCCATTGTCCGCCAACGCAATTCGAACGGGCCCGAATCGTGGTGTTCGCCGGTGATCATGGCGTTGCCCGATCCGGGGTATCGGCCTACCCGCCGGAGGTCACCAGCCAGATGGTCGCCAACATCGCCGCCGGCGGCGCCGCGATCAACGCACTGGCCGACGTCGCCGGGGCGACGGTGCGCGTCGCCGACCTGGCGGTGGACGCTGACCCGCTGTCGCCGCAGATCGGCGCGCACAAGGTAAGACGCGCGAGCGGCGACATCAGATGCGAGGATGCGCTGACCCACCAGCAGACCCTCGACGCGATTGACGCGGGCCGGCAGATCGCCGACCAGGAGGTCGATGCCGGTGCGGATCTTCTGATCGCCGGCGACATGGGCATCGGAAACACTACTGCGGCAACGGTTCTGACCGCGGCTCTGACGGGCATCGAGCCGGTCGTGGCGGTGGGCTACGGAACCGGCATCGATGACGCGGGGTGGGCCCGTAAAACGGCGGCGGTGCGCGACGCGCTGTTCCGGGCCGAGCCGGTCTCTTCCGATCCGGTGGCGTTGCTGCAGCGTTGCGGCGGGGCGGATCTGGCGGGGATGGCGGGCTTCTGTGCGCAGGCCGCCCTCCGGCGAACGCCGCTGTTGCTGGATGGCATGGCGGTGACGGCGGCGGCTTTGATTGCCGAGCGCCTGGCTCCGGGCGCCCGGCTGTGGTGGCAGGCCGGTCACCTCTCGACGGAACCGGCGCACGCGCTGGCCCTGGCCCAGCTGGGGCTGGATCCAATACTGGATCTGAAAATGCGGCTGGGCGAGGGTACCGGCGCCGCGGTGGCCCTGCCGGTGCTGCGGGCCGCGGTGGCCGCGTTGACGTCAATGGCCAGCTTTTCCAGCGCGCACGTCTCCGACCGCGCCGACCGCCCTGCCTCCTCGCCGTGATCAGCTCGCTGGCAACGGCTTTCGCGTTCGAGACCGTCGTCCCCGTGCCCGGCACATCGGACCGGCCGCTGGGCCGTGGCGCGATGACCGCGCTGCCGGTCGTCGGCGCCGCACTCGGTGCGCTGGCTGCGGCCGTCACCTGGGCGGGCGCGCTGGTGTTCGGCTCGGGTAATACGCTGACCGGCCTGCTCGCGGTGGCGGTGTTGTCGGCGGCGACCCGTGGCCTGCACATCGACGGTGTGGCCGACACCGCCGACGGGCTGGGCTGCTACGGCCCGCCGGAACGCGCGCTGCAGGTGATGCGTGATGGGTCGACCGGACCGTTCGGGGTGGCCGCCGTGGTGTTGGTGATCATGCTGCAGGGACTGGCTTTTTCGGCGCTGGGCGCGGCCGCGATCGTGATCGCCGTTTCCGCCGGCCGGGTCGCCGCCGTGCTGGCCTGCCGCCGGTCGCTGCCGGCTGCGCCGGGCAGCACGTTGGGCGCTCGGGTCGCCGGCAGCCAGCCCGCGGCGGTGATCGCGGCCTGGGTCATCGTGCTGCTCGCGGCGTCCCTGACCGCGGGCCGGCAGCCGTGGCAGGGCCCGGTGGCAGTGCTGGTCGGGCTCGGCTGCAGCGCGGCGCTCACCGGGCACTGTGTGCGCCGTTTCGGCGGTATCAGCGGCGACGTGCTCGGCGCCGCAATCGAATTGGCCACGACAGCGACTGCCCTGGTGCTGCTCGGATTAGTCCGGCTCTAGGCGCGGCACGAGACTAGAATCGGCAAGCAGGAGGGAAGGTCGAATGCAACGTCCGGTGTGGCAACCGTTCACCCGGGTCGGGACGGTCACCGCCGAACAGCGAAGCACGCCGTGGACGTGGACATCGCGGTCGGGTCAGACCATGCAGGCCGACGCCGGAGACTGGCACGTCCAGGAGGACGGGCAGACTTGGTCGGTGCGAGACGATATCTTCCGAACCAGCTACAAGCATGTCGGCGGCGACCAATGGCGAAGGCGCGGAGATGTTTTCGCTCGGCTGGCGCAGCCAGGCGAGACGATCCAAACCCTGGAAGGCCCCACGATAGCCTCGGACGGCGACTGGGTGGTCCGAGGCGCCGACGGTGAAAGAATGGCCGGTCCCCGCCTGCGAGTTCGCGGAGCGGTACGCCGAACTCGACGCACCCGTGGATGCGACCGCGAATCCCCAGACCTGATCCGCCCGCTGACTGGGTCGCTAATCCATCGACCCCATCATTTGCGCCGCGCCCGGCAACACCTCTTTAAACTCGTCCGAATTCGCGGCGTAGAGGTTGAAGAGGCTGGACATGTGGGTTGTGGCGTTGTACATCGTCACCCATCCACCATAGATCTCGCCGGTGCCTTGGTTGGTTTGGATGTCAGCGGTGTAGTCGATCTCGAGCAACTGTTGAAAGTTTTTGCCGTGCAACGGCTGCGGCGGCGCCGGGTACTGCTGCACATTGGTCAATCCGGAGCTCTGGATATTGTGCGAGATCAGAAACGTTGCTTCTTGGCCGATGTCCGGCGTGTTCGCGGTACCCGCGTTGACGAACACGCCGGCGCTCTGGTCGTTGTTGATGAGGTCGGCGGACTGCTGACCTTGGCGCGTGACTGTCCACCCGGGGGCCACCGCCACGCTGATTCCGTCCACCAGGTTGACGCTGGTAGTGGTCCCCGTCGCCAGCGATGTGGTGTTCGATGCCAAAGCCACACTGCCCCAAGGGCTCTTGCCCGGTTCGCCAGTCGCGTGGTGGATTGATCCGGTCGCTGACGCGCTGTGCGGAGCGATCCTTCCGCTACCGCCCTGACCCGGGGGCGTGCGATGCTTTGCCGCACCGCCCAATGCCACCGCCACGCTGACCACCGCGGCCACCACGACGATTACCGCCACAATCGCGGTGACCAACCCCGCGTGCAGCCGATGTTCGGCATGTCCGGCCGCCGACGCACCCGTATCAGTCCCGGGGTCGGCGAGCAACGCCGCGTGCAATCCATCACGAGCCGCGGCCAACCCCACGCCGGCCAACAAGAATGTCGCCAACGCGGTCAACACGATCCCGCGGGTGCCGTAGGACTGCAACAAGGTGGTCGCCAATTCGTAGGCCAGCACCAACACCAGCCCCTCGATCACACCGGTAACGGGGCTGGCCCCCAACCCACGCAACCCCAACACAGCGACCGTCGCCGCCGTCGCTAGCACAATCGGCTGTAAAAAGCCCAGCGTCAAAGAAATAAAAGCCACATGCGCCGGGTCCCCCGCCGTGGCCTGCACATGAGTGAACGCTCCATGCTGGACCACCACACTGAGCCCCAACGACAGTGCCGCACCGCTGAGCGAACACGCCACCACGACATCCATCGGATGCCGGAATGCCGAGCGCGCGCTGACCAGCAGCGGAGCGATCACGACCGCCACAAACGCCGCTACCGGTACCAGCACACCCAGCTCAAGAATGCGCGGGACCGGTGGCAGGTGATACCCCGTCGAACCCACCCCCACCAGCTTGATGAATCGAGTTTCGAGCAGCCCAACCCCGACGCCGAGCAGCAGCGAAAGCCCAAACGCCACAACGATTACCGTCAACGGCTCGTCGTGCCACAACCGGTGATCGTGAATGTAGACCAGCACCGCCGCCGGCAACGCCACCGCCGTCAACACCAGCGCGACGGGCAGCGACCCCAACCCTGCCGCGATCAACGCCGCCAACAAGGCGAGCGCGGTGACATTGCGGTACACGTGGTGACGCCCGGGATGCAGGTGCGGCATCAGCGTCCCGATTACCGCAACTTGGCGGCGTGGTCCCTGCGGCGTCGGGCTATTCGGGCTGACCATTTCATACCTCCGGGGCGGATTTGCGCGCTGAAGCTTACGGCCAAACGCGTCACAACACGGCCAAATCGGCCCCATCAACCGAAATCGCTACGACTCAGCGGCCGCGCCGGCCGTCAGCCCAGCCGTGACATCCAACCGTGGGTATCGGCGAAAGTCCCCCGCTGGATGCCGGTCAGCGTGTCGCGCAGCGCCATCGTCACCTCGCCGGATTCGCCGTCACCGACCGTGAATTCGCTCTCGCCGTACTTCACATGCGAAATCGGAGTGATCACGGCGGCAGTACCGCAGGCGAACACCTCGGTGATCTCACCGGCGGCGGTCTTCTTCTGCCACTCGTCGATGTCGATCTTGCGTTCCTCGACGGCGAAGCCAGCGTCAGTTGCCAACTGCAGCAACGAATCCCGAGTGATGCCAGGCAGAAGCGAGCCGGACAGCTCAGGGGTGACCAGCCGGGCCGATCCGCCACTGCCGAACACGAAGAAAAGGTTCATGCCGCCCATCTCTTCGATGTAGCGGCGCTCGACGGCGTCCAGCCAAACCACCTGCTCGCAGTCGTGTTCGGCCGCTTGGGCTTGGGCCACCAACGACGCGGCGTAATTGCCGCCGAACTTCGCCGCACCGGTACCGCCCGGGCTGGCGCGCACGTATTCCGTTGACACCCAGACGCTGACCGGTTTGATGCCGTGCTTGAAATACGCACCCGCCGGCGAGCCGATCACCAGATAGCGGTACTGCTTGGCCGGGCGCACGCCCAGCCCCGGCTCGGTCGCAAACACGAACGGCCGCAGATACAGCGACTCCTCACCGCCGGCCGGCGGAACCCACGCTTTATCGACGGCGATCAGTTGCCGCAACGACTCGAGGAACAGGTCGTCGGGCAACTCAGGGATCGCGATCCGCCGCGCCGAGGATCGCATCCGAGCGGCATTGGCCTCGGCGCGGAACGAGACGATCGACCCGTCCGGCCATCGGTAGGCCTTTAGCCCCTCGAAAACTTCCTGCGCGTAATGCAGCACAATTGCGGACGGATCCAGCTCGATCGGGCCGTATCCGGTGACCCGCGCATCGTGCCAACCCCGCCCGTCGGTGTAATCGATCGACACCATGTGGTCGGTGTGATATCGGCCGAAACCAGGGTCGGCCAATATCGCTTCACGCTGCGCGTCGCTCATTGGGTTCGCCGTGCGCGAAACCGTGAACTGCGCGCCGCCGGTCATCATGCGATTGTATAACCGCGCGCTATCGGGTTTTTGGATCGACAAAAGGTGGGCGCACCACTTCGCATTCGACCGCGCGGCCCCGAACATCGACGGTGACATGCTGGCCGTCCTCGACGCCCGCGGCGGTGTCGATCAGCGCGAGCGCAATACCGGTTTTCAACGTCGGAGAAAATGTGCCCGAGGTGGTGAATCCGACCTTGGAATCGCCGTCGAGCACGGCCAACTCCGGTCGCAGCACACCGCGGCCCACCGCGCGCAAGCCGCGCAGCAGCCGCCGCGGACCGACCTCCTTCTCGGCCAGCAGCGCGTCACGCCCGAAGAATGCCGCCTTCTTCCAGCCGATCGCCCACCCGCATCGGGCCTGCAGCGGCGAGATATCGGCCGAAAGCTCGTGACCGTGCAGCGGATAGCCCATCTCGGTGCGCAGCGTGTCGCGCGCACCGAGACCGGCCAACTCCCCGCCCGCTCGGCTGACCTCGGCGACCAGCGCGTCGAACACCACACCGGCGGATTCCCAGGGCGGCAGCAGCTCGTAGCCCTGCTCGCCGGTGTATCCGCTGCGACAAACCCGCACCGGCACTCCCGCGAACTCCGCTTCGGCATAGCCCATGTAGTCCATGGAAGTCGGAAGCCCCAATTCAGCGAGCACGTCCGCCGACCGTGGTCCCTGCACGGCCAGCACCGCGTAAGAGCGATGCTCGTCGCTGATAGTGAGCCCCGCGGGCGCGGCTTCCTGCAGGGCCGCGACCACCGCCGCGGTGTTGGCGGCATTGGGCACCAGAAAGATCTCGTCGGGCCCAACGTAGTAGGCGATCAGGTCGTCGATGACGCCGCCGGATTCGTTGCAGCACAACGTGTATTGCGCTTTTCCCGGCTCAATGCGGTTGAGGTCGTTGGTGAGCGCGGAGTTGACGAAATCTGCGGCGCCGGGTCCGCGGACCAGCGCCTTGCCCAGGTGACTGACGTCGAACAGGCCGACGGCGGTGCGGGTTGCGGTGTGCTCGCTGACGGTGCCGGCATACGAAACCGGCATCAGCCAGCCGCCGAACTCGGCGAAGCTGGCGCCGAGCTCGCGGTGGCGGTCCTCAAGTGGTCCGTGCAGAAGGTCGTCACTCACGGCATTTCACCCTAATGTCAGCGGCGACTGGCACACTTGGCCAGGTGGTCGACTCCTCGGATTTTGAGGCGCTGGAGGCTGCCGGGATCGCCGATGCACGCGAGCGGGCCGGCCTGATCGAGTACTTGACCCGACTCGGTTTCACCGCCGACGAGATGGTCGCGGCCGAGCGTCAGGGACGCCTGTTCGGGCTCGCCGGTGACGCGCTGTTGTGGTCCGGTCCCCAGATCTATACCCTGCGGACCGCCGCAGACGCGGTCGGTGTGACGGTGGAGGATATCGAACACGCCTGGGCCATGCTCGGCCTGACCATCGCAGACCCGGACACGCCGACGTTGAGTCAAGCCGATGTCGACGGCCTGGCGACCTGGGCGGCGATGAGGATGCAGATGGACCCCGACGCCGCGGACGGCTTCCTGCGGGTCCTCGGCGCGAACATCGCCCGGGTGGCCGAGGCCATCTCGTCGATGATCCGGACGAGTCGACCCAAAATGTGGCTCGGCCTCACCGGGGACGAACTCGCCACCGCGCAGGTCTACCGCGAGGCCGCGCACTTCGTCCCCCGCATTGGGGCGATGATCGACGCCATCTACCGACACCATCTGGTCAGCACCCGCACCTTCATCGAGGGGGTGGTAAGCGGCCCGTCGGCCAGTCTGGTGTGCGGCGTCGGGTTTGCCGACCTGTCCGGCTTCACCGCGCTGACGCAGCTGCTCACCCCCGCGGAGTTGTCGACAATGCTCACCGAGTTCGGCGCCACCGTCAGCGACGTGGTGCATGCCGACGGCGGGCGGGTGGTGAAGTTCCTCGGCGATGCCGTGATGTGGGTGAGCTCGGACCCGGAGCGGTTGGCGAAAGCGGCGCTCGACCTCGTCGACCATCCGCGGGCGCACGAGGAGGGACTGCAGGTCCGCGCCGGTCTGGGCTACGGTCCGATCGTGGCCATCAACGGTGACTACTTCGGCAACGCCGTTAACCTGGCCGCGCGGCTGGTCGCCGCGGCCTCACCGGGCCAGATCCTGGCCGACGGGGCCGTCCACGAGCAACTGCCGGAATGGCCTGCCGTAGTCCAGGAACCTTTGCAACTCAAGGGCTTCGACGACCCTGTCGTGGCCTATGATCTGTCTCCCGGTGCGCGTCGATAGGGTTACTGCTCGTGAGCACACAACCCGGTTACCCCGCCCCTGCCGTCGCCGTCGCCTCCTCGCTGCCGCGCCGCAGCGCGGGATCGGCGGTGCTGATCGTCCCGGTGGTCTCGTCCGGCCCAGAAGGCACGGAGGATCAGCCGGGCGCCGCTGAAGTCTCGGTCGCCGCCGCTGAACCGCTACTGCCGGCCGAGGCGGTCGCCGAAATCGAGTCGAGCCTGCGGGCGCTGAACGCCACCGGCGCCAGCGACCAGGTAAACCAGCTGGTGGTGAAGTCGCTGCCGGTGGCCAGCGTGCTGACGATCGGGCTGGGCAAGCCCCGCGACGAGTGGCCCGCCGATGTGATTCGCCGCGCGGCCGGCGCAGCGGCGCGGGCGCTGGGTGGCGCCGAGGCTGCTGTCACCACGCTGGCTGAGTTGCCGGGAGCCGGTGTCATCGAGGCCGCTGTGGAGGGGCTGATTCTGGGCAGCTACCGGTTCACCGAGTTCCGGACAACCAAGACGGCACCGAAAGACCCTGGGCTGGGCAAGATCACCGTGTTGTCCACAGCCAAGGACGCCAAATCGCAGGCCGCTCATGCCGCGGCGGTTGCGACCGCCGTCGCCACCGCCCGTGACTTTGTCAACACTCCGCCCAGTCACCTGTTTCCTGCCGAATTCGCAAAGCGGGCAAAAGCTTTGGGTGAATCAGTTGGTCTCGAGGTCGAGGTGCTCGACGATAAGGCGCTGCAAAAGGCCGGCTACGGCGGGGTGATCGGCGTCGGCAAGGGTTCGTCGCGGCTGCCGCGGCTGGTGCGCCTGACCCATCACGGATCAAAGCTGGCCAAAAAGCCCAAGCACGCCAAGAAAGTCGCCCTGATCGGGAAGGGCATCACGTTCGACACCGGCGGCATCTCGATCAAGCCGGCGGCGTCGATGCACTACATGACGTCGGACATGGGCGGCGCCGCGGCGGTCATCGCGACGGTGGCGCTGGCCGCTCAACGTGAACTGCCGATCGATGTGATCGCCACCGTGCCGATGGCCGAGAACATGCCATCCTCGACCGCCCAGCGCCCGGGTGACGTGCTGACGCAGTATGGCGGGACCACCGTCGAGGTGCTCAACACCGATGCCGAGGGCCGGCTGATCCTCGCCGACGCCATCGCCCGGGCTTGCGAAGACAACCCCGACTACCTGATCGAGACGTCGACACTGACCGGCGCGCAGACGGTGGCGCTTGGCGCGCGCACGCCGGGTGTGATGGGCAGTGACGAGTTCCGCGACCGGGTCGCGGCCATCTCGCAGCAAGCCGGCGAAAACGGCTGGCCGATGCCGCTGCCCGACGAACTCAAGGACGATTTGAAGTCGACGGTGGCCGACCTGGCCAATGTCAGCGGGCAGCGGTTCGCCGGAATGCTGGTAGCCGGTGTGTTCTTGCGCGAATTCGTTGCCGATGGCGTGAATTGGGCGCACATCGACGTCGCCGCGCCGGCCTACAACACCGGCAACCCCTGGGGTTACACCCCCAAGGGCGGCACGGGCGTGCCGACCCGCACCATGTTCGCGGTACTGGAAGACATCGCCGACAACGGTTAGCTGGCAACGCAAAGGTCGGCGGCCCGCCCTCGATGGCCGCGGACCCTGCGTACAGGGCAGTGCTGCTTTTTTTCCTTCTCCCGGGCCCGCTGTAACGGGCGCTGATTACTGTGAGTTTCATAATTTAAACTCAGATTTGTCTCAGCTATCAAGGCTGGTTTGGCAGTTGCGCCAAACGACTTTTCCGCCAGCAATACGATCTTGATCTGCGGATATGCGCTGATTTCCGGGCCCTCAGAGCGGGTTAATATACCTGAGCGGTAACGCTTCCAACGGCCCGTAGCCACGAAGCACGCGCACTGGTCAGTGCGGGACGGCCAACTGGTGACGCCCCAACGCGTCAAAGCCGAAAGGTCAGTTGTGTACGACAGGCCGCTGGAACCATCTGATCTTCTGCCGCCACGACTGCGCAGAGGTCAGTGCGAATCCGGCGCCGCACATGCACGCGAAGAACCAGACCAGTCCTGTACCCAACGGACCTTGGAAAGGCGGAATCACCGCGGTGACCATTCGCACCAGGCAGGCAGAGATGCCGCTGGCCGAGGCGATCAGGTAGAGGTTGGCGATGTTCTTCGAGCGCGGGTCCTTGCGCAGCACCAACAGCGCGCGCGAGCCGAAGATCAGCAGATAACCCAAAGTTCCAGTGAGCAATATCCAATACACGCTCAGCCAGAAGTCGGTGCGTAGCGCAAAGAAATCGCCCGCATAAACCTTGCTGCCACGGCTCAACGTGAACGTTGCCAGCAACAGCGGAATGCACAACGTCGCCGGCCGCTCCACCCATTGCTTGAACGACCTCTGTAGCGCATCGTCGTCTTCAAGCCGACCGACCACGTTGTAGACGATCGCCGAGGCCGCGACGATGTAACAGTCGTGCCCGACGTAGTTCTGCAAGTTCCACTCGCCGGTGATGCTGTGCAGGGCAGCGCCCAGCGTGTGGGAGGCCGCCGGGGACATCAGTGCGACCGCGCTTCCCTGCAGGGCGATGTTGAGCGTGGCGGCCACCTCCCACCGGCAATGCCAGGTGACTCGCCGTATCCAGAGGCTCCAAGCGATGGATGCGAGGGTGATGGTGATGAGAGCAGTTAGAGCCACAAGGATCCGCCGGCAGGTCGTGTTAGAGCGGGGGCGCGTCTTGGCGCGGCCGCCATTCTGCAAGTTTCGTCGGCTGTGCGGTCTTCAGAGCGCCGTTGCCCGAGCCATGCGGCATCGTGATGCCGCCACGAATCTCCTCGGCCAGTGCGGTGACCTCTTCCGGCTGGATGAACCGGTAGCGGGTGAGCAACTCGGCGCGGTTGATGCCAAGATTGGCTGCGGCAACACGCAAGTTGTCCGCGGTGATCAAAGTTCCCTTGTCCAGCTGGTCGTAGTACGTGGACCGCGGCAGTTCCATCGCCGTCCAGATTTCTTCTCTGCTGAGGGAACGCCCGGCCAGGTAGGAGAGCACCGTGGCGAGTTCTTTGCCGCTGTCGTCTGGGTACACAGGGAACAAGATAATCCAGACTTTCGGCTTTTTGATCCAAAACGTCCCAAACTCGCAATGTATTAACCGCGCTGAAACCAGGTATATCCGAGGTCGGGGAATTAACGTCCAATAACTTGGACATCGCTATTGTCCCGTTTCTTCGAGTTCCGCGGAGCTTAACGCATTTATTCAACGCGTGCCCAAAAAATTCGCTGACACGAACCGGCGAAGCGACTGTAGCCGCCCGTCGGAGCGGGCCTGCCCTGGTTGTGTGCCGACGGAGCAGCAGTGACAAGATGGTTTCGGTAATCCGTTTGGGTGCAGCTTCCGTACACCAAAGCTGTGGTAAGCCAGAAGTCGCTCGCGCCCACCGATCGATCGATCGAGGAGTCGACAGAGATGGCCTTCTCAGTTCAGATGCCGGCACTCGGTGAGAGCGTGACGGAGGGAACCGTTACTCGCTGGCTCAAGCAAGAAGGTGACACGGTCGAACTCGACGAACCTCTGCTGGAAGTGTCCACCGACAAGGTCGACACCGAGATTCCGTCGCCGGCGGCGGGAGTGCTGACGAAGATCGTTGCCCACGAGGACGACACCGTCGCGATCGGCGGCGAGCTTGCCGTCATCGGCGACGCGGCGGAAAGTACGGACGGTGGTGGCGCGCAGCAACCCGCCGCAGAAGCCGCACCCGAACCACAACCGGAGCCGCAAGTCACGCCCGCCCCGGAACCGCAACCGCAAGCCGAGCCGGAACCGGCCGCCGCCTCGGCAAACGGCGAACAAGCCGCGACCGGCGCTTCCCAGCCGGTGCTGATGCCCGAACTCGGCGAGTCTGTCACCGAGGGCACCGTGACCCGCTGGCTGAAGAAAGTCGGCGACCCGGTCGACGTGGACGAGCCACTGGTGGAGGTTTCCACCGACAAAGTCGACACCGAGATCCCGTCGCCGGTGGCGGGCACGCTGATCAGCATCACCGCCGAGGAGGACGTCACCGTCTCCGTCGGCGGCGAGCTGGCCAGGATCGGAACCGGTGCCACCACAGCCGCACCCACACCCACGCCCGCGCCCGCGCCGCAAGCCCCGCCGGCACCGCAACCCGAGGCAAAGCCTGCACCGCAACCCGAGCCTGCCGCGCAGCCCGCGCCGCCGCCCCGACCCGACGCCGCGCCAACGCCGCAAGCCAAGCCAGAGCCCGCACCGCCGGCTGGCGCGGCCAGCAGTCCGTACGTCACACCGCTGGTCCGAAAGCTGGCCGCCGAGAACAACATTGATCTCAGCCAGGTGAACGGGACCGGGGTCGGCGGACGCATCCGCAAACAGGATGTGCTGTCAGCAGCGGCGAAGACGGCCGCCGAAAAGGAAGACGCCAAGAAAGCTCCGGCGGCCGCCCCGGCCGCTGCCGCCCCGGCCGCCCCGAAACCGAGCGCACCCACACCGGCGCCCGCGCTGGCGCATCTGCGCGGAACCACACAGAAGGCCAGCCGGATCCGTCAGATCACCGCGAAGAAGACCCGCGAGTCGCTGCAGGCCACCGCACAGCTCACTCAGACCCACGAGGTCGACATGACCCGGATCGTGGCGCTGCGAGACAAGGCCAAGGCCGCGTTCGCCGAACGCGAGGGCGTGCGCCTGACCTTCCTGCCGTTCATCGCACGCGCGGTGATCGATGCGCTCAAGGTGCACCCGAACGTCAATGCCAGCTACAACGAAGAAACCAAGGAGATCACCTACTACGACGCCGAGCATCTCGGCTTCGCTGTCGACACCGAGCAGGGCCTGCTCTCCCCCGTCATCCACAACGCCGGCGACCTGTCGCTGGCCGGGTTGGCGCGCGCGATCGCCGACATCGCCGCGCGCGCCCGGTCGGGCGACCTGCGGCCCGACGAGTTGTCCGGCGGGACCTTCACGATCACCAACATCGGCAGCCAGGGCGCACTGATGGACACCCCAATCCTGGTGCCGCCGCAGGCCGCGATGCTGGGTACCGGGGCCATCGTCAAGCGGCCGCGGGTCGTCGTCGACGACACCGGTAACGAATCCATCGGGGTGCGTTCGATCTGCTATCTCCCGCTGACCTACGACCACCGGCTGATCGACGGCGCCGACGCCGGGCGGTTCCTGACCACCGTCAAGCACCGGCTCGAAGAAGGCGCGTTCGAGGCCGATCTGAGCCTCTAGGGAGGGCTTGAGGCGTGGCCGCTACTGTCGCGATCGCGGGCTCATCCGGGCTGATCGGCTCGGCTCTGGTCACCGCGCTTCGCACGGCAGACCATCGGGTTTTGCGGATCGTGCGCAGGGCGCCGACGAATGCCGGTGAGCTGCACTGGGATCCAGATAGCGGCGAATTCGACGCCAGCGCGCTGAGCGGCGTTGACGCCCTGGTGAACCTGTGCGGTATCAACATCGGACAGCGGCGTTGGTCGGGGGCGTTCAAGCAAAACCTGCGCGATAGTCGCATCACGCCAACCGAGGTGTTGTCCACCGCGGTCGCCGACGCCGGCGTCGGCGTGCTCGTCAATGCCAGCGCAGTCGGCTTCTACGGCGACACCAAGGATCGAGTTGTTGTCGAAACCGATTCGGCGGGAACGGGTTTCCTCGCCCAACTGTGTAAAGACTGGGAAGCGGCCACGGCACCCGCCGAGGAGTCCGGCACCCGTGTGGTGCTGGCCCGTACCGGATTGGTGCTAGCCGCTTCAGGCGGTGCGCTGCGGCGGCTGCGGCCGCTGTTCTCGGTAGGACTTGGTGTCCGCCTGGGTACCGGCCGCCAGTACATGTCGTGGATCAGCCTCGAGGATGAGGTGCGGGCGCTGCAGTTCGCGATCTCCGAGGATCAACTCGCCGGCCCGATAAACCTCACCGGTCCCGCGCCGGTCACCAATGCCGAGTTCACGACGGCGTTGGGCCGAGCGGTGAACCGGCCCACCCCACTGCTGCTGCCGGGATTCGCGGTGCGCGCCGCGCTCGGCGAGTTCGCCGACGAAGGCCTGCTGATCGGCCAACGCGCAATACCGGCTGTACTGGAACGCAGCGGTTTCGAGTTCCACCACAACACCGTCGGTGAGGCGCTGCGCTACGCCACAGCCACGCGCCAAGTCGCCTAGGCGTTGGCAGGCAATAACCAGCTTGTCGTTGTAGCGTCGGTCTCGATGAGTTCCATCCGCTCGAGCACGGCCCCGATCGATGTCCGCCAGTTGGACACCGTCGACTACCGGGTGGCGTGGCAACTGCAACGGGAACTGGCCGACGCCCGGCTGGCGGGCAGCACCGACACGCTGCTACTGCTCGAACACCCGTCGGTCTACACCGCCGGACGCCGCACCCTCGCGGAGGAACGACCGACCGACGGCACGCCGGTAATCGACACCGACCGCGGCGGCAAGATCACCTGGCACGGCCCGGGTCAGCTCGTCGGCTACCCGATCATTACGCTGAGCGAACCGCTCGATGTGGTCAATTACGTTCGGCGCATTGAAGAATCGTTGATCAAGGTCTGCATCGAACTGGGCTTGGCGGCGGGCCGCGTCGATGGCCGATCCGGCGTGTGGCTGCCGGCCGGCGACGGCAGGCCTGCGCGCAAGGTCGCCGCGATCGGCGTACGAGTCTCGCGGGCAACGACGCTGCATGGGTTTGCGCTCAACTGCGACTGCGACTTGGACGCGTTCGAAAGGATCGTCCCGTGCGGCATCACCGATGCCGGGGTGACGTCGATATCGGCCGAACTGGGCCGTCGGGTCGGTGTCGACGACGTACGGTCGGCGGTCGCCGAGGCAGTGTGCGACGCCCTCGACGGCCGACTGGCGCTTACCTCAGCCACCAGCCCGGCCCGCGTAGCATCGACGTCGTGACCGTCACTCCCGAGGGTCGGAAGCTGCTGCGTCTGGAAGTCCGTAACGCGCAAACACCGATCGAGCGCAAGCCGCCCTGGATCAGGACCCGGTTGCGGATGGGGCCGGAATACACCGAGCTCAAGAAGCTGGTCAAGCGTGAGGGTCTGCACACCGTCTGCGAAGAGGCCGGCTGCCCGAACATCTACGAATGCTGGGAAGACCGCGAAGCCACCTTCCTGATCGGCGGCGAGGTGTGCACCCGCCGTTGCGACTTCTGCCAGATCGACACCGGCAAACCCGCCGAACTGGACCGCGACGAACCCAGGCGGGTGGCCGAGAGCGTGCAGGCGATGAGCCTGCGGTATTCCACCGTCACCGGGGTGGCCCGGGACGACCTGCCCGACGGTGGCGCATGGCTCTACGCCGAGACCGTGCGCGCCATCAAGAGGCTCAACCCGTCCACCGGCGTCGAGCTGCTGATCCCTGACTTCAACGGCAATCCCGACCAGCTGCGGCAGGTCTTCGAGTCTCAACCAGAAGTGTTGGCCCACAACGTCGAAACCGTGCCGCGCGTCTTCAGGCGAATCCGCCCGGCCTTCTCCTACGAGCGAAGCCTGCGCGTGCTCACCGCGGCGCGCGACTTCGGGCTGGTCACCAAAAGCAATCTCATCCTCGGGATGGGCGAGACGCCTGAAGAAGTACGCACCGCGCTCGCCGACCTGCACGAAGCCGGGTGCGACATCGTGACCATCACCCAATACCTGCGCCCGTCGGCGCGGCATCATCCGGTCGAGCGCTGGGTCACCCCCGATGAGTTCGTCGAATATTCGGACTACGCCGAGCAACTGGGGTTCGCCGGGGTGCTGGCCGGGCCGCTGGTCCGTTCGTCGTATCGGGCCGGGCGGCTCTACCAGCAGGCCAGCACGCGGCGGCAGCAGAACTCCACCCCGTCGCACTGAGCCGCGTTCCGTATCCTTGGCGATTATGGCGAAACTCCGTGATGCCAAGGCGACCAAGGCAGCCAGAGCCGAGGCGAAAGCGGCCCGCAAGGCGGCCGCCAAAGAACGCCGCAGTCAGCTGTGGCAGGCGTTCAACATCCAGCGTAAAGAGGACAAGCGGCTACTGCCCTACATGATCGGTGCGTTCGTCCTGATCGTGGGGATATCGGTGGCAGTCGGGGTGTCGACCGGCGGGTTCACCATGATCACGATGATCCCGCTGGGCGTGGTGCTTGGCGTCTTGGTGGCGTTTATTATTTTCGGCCGCCGCGCGCAGCGATCGGTGTACCACAAGGCCGAGGGTCAAACTGGCGCCGCCGCCTGGGCGCTGGATAACCTGCGCGGCAAATGGCGCGTCACCCCCGGCGTGGCGGCGACCGGCAATTTCGACGCCGTGCACCGGGTGATCGGCCGACCAGGAGTCATCCTGGTGGCCGAGGGCTCGCCTGCTCGGCTGAAACCGCTGCTCGCCCAGGAGAAGAAGCGCACCGCCCGGCTGGTCGGCGATGTCCCGATCTACGACATCATCGTCGGCAACGGCGACGGAGAGGTTCCGCTGGCCAAGCTCGAGCGCCACCTCACCCGGCTGCCGGCCAACATCAACGCCAAGCAGATGGACTCGTTGGAATCGCGGCTCGCCGCGCTGGGTCCGCGGGCCGGGACGGCCGCGATGCCGAAGGGTCCGCTGCCCGGCGGCGCGAAGATGCGCGGCGTCCAGCGCACCGTGCGACGCCGGTAGGCCGGCCCTTCAGCGCCACACGACGGCGGTGGCGGTTAGGCGGTCCTGCAGCCCGCGGCCGTCGCCATCGACGAACAATGCGGGTATGACGAGTGCGATCGCCAACCCGCGCACCGCGGCACGGCCTAGGCCCACGTGCTGCCGATCATCGATGGATGCCACCCGAAGCCCCAGCGCGAACTGGCCCGGGGTGAACTCGAACAGCCGGACGGCCAGCGCTCCCAGCACCAGCCAGATGACCAAAACCGCCGACGACAACGTCCTTGCCGAAATCAGCCCGAGCGTCATGCCAAGAGCGGCAAGACCGTAGGCGAGCAACCAGTCGACGAGCAGCGCCGCCAACCGACGACCCATGCCCGCCAGCGAACCCGACCCCTGCTCGGGCAGGCCGAAGGCCTCACCCGGATATCCCTGTGGCTGTCCCGATTCGGTCGGCCCTTGACCGGATAGCCAGGGTCGGTTGCTAGGGGCCATGACCCCACAATAGGGTGAAGCCTGCCCAGTCTCGGCGGCGTTCGCGGTGTCGCGTAACGTCGGCGCAACGCAGGGTTGACTCCCAGGCAACACCGCGTCCCTAGCGTCTGGTCGGGCGATCAGTTACGGCCACGTAAGGAGAGCCACTTCAGTGACCGCAGTAGATTCGAAGCTCGCAGCAAAGGAGAGCGCTTCGGTGTCCGAAAAAACGGCCGATGACATCATCAAATTCGCCAAGGACGAGCACGTCGAATTCGTCGAACGTCCGGTTCTGTGACTTGCCGGGCATAATGCAGCACTTCACAATTCCGATCTCATTTTTCGACGCGGACGTATTTGAGAACGGGATCGCCTTCGACGGCTCGTCGATTCGCGGCTTCCAGGCGATCCACGAATCCGACATGCTGCTGCTGCCCGACCCCGACACCGCGCAGATTGACCTGTTCCGCGAAGCCAAGACGCTGAACCTCAACTTCTTCGTGCACGACCCGTTCACCCTCGAGCCGTACTCGCGCGACCCGCGCAATGTCGCCCGCAAGGCGGAGAACTACTTGGTCAGCACCGGCATCGCCGACGCGGCGTACTTCGGTGCCGAGGCCGAGTTCTACATCTTCGACTCGGTCAGCTTCGACTCGCAAACCAACGGCTCGTTCTACGAAGTCGACGCGATCTCCGGATGGTGGAACACCGGCGAGCCCACCGAGAACGACGGCAGCCCCAACCGCGGTTACAAGGTCCGCCCCAAGGGTGGCTACTTCCCGGTTGCCCCCGTCGACCATTACGTCGACCTGCGTGACAAGATGCTGCAGAACCTGATCAAGTGCGGCTTCAGCCTGGAGAAGGGCCACCACGAGGTGGGCACCGGCGGTCAGGCCGAGATCAACTACAAGTTCAACACGCTGTTGCACGCGGCCGACGACCTGCAGCTCTACAAGTACATCGTCAAGAACACCGCGTGGGCCGAGGGCAAGACCGTCACGTTCATGCCCAAGCCGCTGTTCGGTGACAACGGCTCTGGTATGCACTGCCACCAGTCGTTGTGGAAAGACGGCAGCCCGCTGATGTACGACGAGACGGGCTACGCCGGTCTGTCCGACACCGCCCGCCACTACATCGGTGGCCTGCTGCACCACGCGCCGTCGCTGCTGGCGTTCACCAACCCGACGACGAACTCCTACAAGCGGTTGGTCCCTGGCTTCGAGGCCCCGATCAACCTGGTGTACAGCCAGCGCAACCGGTCGGCTTGCGTGCGTATCCCGATCACCGGCAGCAACCCGAAGGCCAAGCGGCTCGAGTTCCGTTGCCCCGACTCGTCGGGCAACCCGTACCTGGCGTTCTCCGCCATGCTGATGGCCGGGCTGGACGGCATCAAGAACAAGATCGAGCCCCAGACGCCGGTGGACAAGGACCTCTACGAGCTGCCGCCGGAAGAGGCCGCCAACATCCCGCAGGCGCCCACCCAGCTGTCCGCGGTGATCGACCGCCTCGAGGCGGACCACGAATACCTCACCGAGGGAGGCGTTTTCACGCCTGACCTGATCGAGACGTGGATCAGCTTCAAGCGCGATAACGAGATCCTGCCGGTGCAGATCCGGCCGCACCCGTACGAGTTCGCCCTCTACTACGACGTGTGAGCTAGCTAATGCGCTGACCTGCGGTTTCGCCTGAGTTAGGGCCGTTTCGCAGTGCGCCGTCTCGGCTGCGCCGAAACACCCCCGGTTCCTCCTGGCCGGGGGTGTTTGCCGTTGTGCCAGTTTGCTACTGGATGTATTCGGGGCAGTATGCGGCTTCGGCAGAGTTGACGATGACCTTCACGTCTTGGTCGGTCATTTTGTTCCCGTGCACCTTTCCCCAGCTCATGATGGCGTTCTCGCTATAGCCTTCGGCACGCTGGTCGCAAATCATATGGCCGAGGTTGATCAATCCCTGATCACCGAACTGGTTCGTGATGCCTTGCTTGTGCAATGCGCAGAGGAAGTCGTCGTCATCGGAGTCCGCCTGAGCGGCGCAGCCACTGAGCATCAGCGCAACGAACATCGCAGGGATCGCTCTCCTCATGCGAGCGATTGTGCCAGTTGTGCCACGCCCCCGCGTCTTTGTCACGACGAGGCACAGCCCGCGACGGCGGCCATCATCGCGGCTGGCAACGGCTGGCCGAACCGATCACCATCGGCTATGTAGGCGGGTCCGGTATGTGTAGGTCTTGCCGTCGCGGCCGATGATCGTGGCGGTCGGGTCTCCGTCGAGCTCTCGTCGGTGTCGTCCGGGGCGATCATCCACGTCTGAGTGTCGGCGTTGGTGGTCCCTCGCGCTGTCCTCCGCAGCCTGCGCCGCGAATAACGCGCTGGAGAGGTTGTTGAACAACCGGACAGGGTTACGAGTCACGGTGCCCACCCGGGTTATTAGAGACCAGCATGTCGACCAGTACCGGTCGTCGTACATGGTGAGCGTGGGGTCGCCATCGTATGCGCCCACATTGAAAAGGGCAACGACGTAGGTGCGGTTGCCGCTCGCTGCGGAGTACTGCTCGTCGTGGTCCTTGACCCAGTGAAGTTTCATGGGCGTGAGTGGTTCCTCGTGGAGATCTACGCGGGTCAACAGTTGCGCAATACCGCCTTCGCAGCCTAAGCCTGGCGCGCACGATGTACCCAAGATTTGTTGAAAACTCTGAACGCCCAAACGGCAAACCCGGCCGCCCGATCGAACACGGCCCGTCGGGGCGGCGGTACCATCCGCGCATGTCAGTGCCGGCCGGGACGACCATCGCGGGATACACCATCCTGCGACTGCTGGGTTCGGGCGGCGTGGCCGAGGTCTATCTCGCTCAGCATCCAAGGTTGCCACGCCGCGATGCTCTAAAAGTCCTGTCCGAGGCGATGACAGCGGACAGCAACTTCCGCGAGCGGTTTCAGCGCGAAGCCGACCTGGCCGCCGCGCTGTGGCACCCGAACATCGTCGCGGTGCATGATCGCGGCGAGATCGATGGCCACCTATGGATCGCGATGGACTACGTCGACGGCACCGACGCCGCGCAGCTGGTCAAAAACCGCTACCCGGCCGGGATGCCGATACACGACGTATGCGACATCGTCACCGCTGTCGCCGCCGCACTCGACTACGCCCACAGCCGAAGCTTGCTGCACCGCGACGTCAAGCCGGCGAACATCTTGCTCACCGATCCCGAGGACGGCAAGCGGCGAATCGTGTTGGCCGACTTTGGCATTGCGCGACCACTTGCTGACATCAGCGGACTCACCGTGACCAATTTCACCGTGGGCACACTCACCTATGCCGCGCCTGAACAGTTGATGGGTGCAGACATCGACGGGCGCGCGGATCAATATGCGTTGGCGGCCACCGCGTTTCACCTTCTCACGGGCGCGCCGCCGTATGAGCATTCCAATCCGGTGGCCGTGATCAGCCGACACCTCACCGCACCATTGCCGAAGCTGAGCGATCGGCGGCCCGAGTTGGCGAACCTCGACGAGGTGTTGGCACGGGCGCTCGCGAAGGACCCCGCCGACCGGTTCGAACACTGCCATGACTTCGCCGCGGCCCTGAACCAGCGGGCCGACATCCACGCCGAGGCCGCTACGACGGTCGCCGCGCCGATCATAAAGTCCGAGACGCCGAAGCCGAAGCGACGCAGGCGATCCCGCGTTCTCTTCGGAGCGGCGCTAGCGGCGGTGCTGGTTGCCGCCATCGGACTCGTCGGCTACCTGGTGCAGCCCACCAGAAACACAGCCTCCGCCCCGGCGGCCAACACCACCCCCGCCCCGGCAGCCAACCCGCCACCCCGGCCCCCCGCACTACTCGACGGCACCTACCGCTTCGACTACGACTACGAGAAGCAAACAATCAACGGCGCCCCCTACGCCGTACACACCTCCGACAACACCGCTTGGTGGGCCTTTCACTCGTCGTGCAGTTCCACGGGATGCGTTGCGACCGCGACCCAGCTCGACACCCACAATCCGCAAGTGGCGCGCACCCCGGCCCAGTTAGCCGACTACCGTTTCGTCGACAATCACTGGCAATCCGCGCCCGTTCAACGCCAACTCGATCAGCCGCGATGCCTCGGGGCAGACGGTCAAGTCGTCGCAGGCGCAAATACCGTGATGCTGAGTTGGTCATTGGACCCGCAGCCCGACGGCACGCTTCGAGGCGAAAAGACCGGCACCGCGCTCACCAACGAATGCGGCCTTCAGGGACAGGTGGCCGTGGCCCCCGTCGTCGTGACTCACACCGGCGACGTGCCGAGCGGCGTCACTATCGCCGATCCGGCGACCATCACAGGGGCCGCATCGACCCCGGCCCCACACGTCGCGGGTCCCGTTCTCGATGGCACCTACCGCCTGGACTTCGATCTGCAGAACCAGACGATCAACGGCGCGGTGACCGGCCTAGCCGCCGCCGTGAATGAGTGGTGGGCCTTTCGCTCGGTGTGTACGCCGGCCGGATGCGCGGCCGCGGGATCAGAGTTGGCCGAATCCAACCAGCAAGAGGGCACGGGAACGACCAGTGTTCTCCATTTTGCCGACGGTCATTGGCAAGGCACCCTGACCCTTCAGGGACCTTTGGATTGCGAAAAGACCAACAAGCCAGGCCGCGATGACGAGACCCGTCTTTGGTCATGGGATCCACAGCCCGACGGCACCCTGAAGGGCCTCCAGATCGGCACAATCCTCAGCGATGGATGTGGCACTCAGGGAACGGTGTACCGGACGCCGTTTGTTGCAACCCGCACGGGCGATGTGGCGCCGAGCGTCATCGTGGCCGATCCGGCGTTGTTCGAGGCTACGACCACACCGGCGTCGCCGCCGCCTCGCGCGGGTCGATGAGCTATGCGTACTTCGCCGCGACTTGTTGAAGGTGCCATGACGCACCGCGTCCGGTGGCTTTCTCCAGCCCGACGAGCAGTTCGCCGCCGAGTGTCACAAACCCCATGAGCAGCGTGATAGCTCCATCCGGCTCATCGGTCACGTTCTCGACGAATCGACTCCAGGTGAACTGCTTGCCTGGGTCGCCGGTCCACGCCGTCATGATTTCGATCGCTCGGCGAACGTTATCGCGAACACGGTTCTCGTCCTGATCCACCGACCTAGCGTTGCATGGGACCACGGTGCGAACACAGGGGATTTCGCTCCTAGAAGAAAATCCTGCGCGCCTAAACTTTCGGTTATGGATCGTCTTGGTCTGCTGCAGATCGAAGACTGTCTGGATGCGCAGGGCGAGGTTGTACTGCCGCCAAGTGCCACGCTGATATCCCTGATCGACCGCAACATCGCAAATGTCGGCGACGCGACGGCGTATCGCTACCTTGACTACAGCCGCGCAGCCGAGGTCCGCACCGACGAGCTGACCTGGGCTCAGTTCGGGGCCAGGTTGCAAGCCATCGGTGCGACCGTGCAGCAATCGGCAGGTCGCGGCGAACGGGTTGCGATCCTTGCGCCGCAGGGCATCGACTACGTTTCGGGTTTCTACGCGGCGATTAAGGCGGGCACCATTGCCGTGCCGTTGTTCGCCCCCGAATTACCCGGCCACGCCGAGCGTCTCGATACCGCGCTTCGGGATTCCGAGCCCACGATCGTCCTGACGACGACGGCGGCCAAAGAGGCGATCGAAGCCTTCCTGGCCAACGTTCCACAACGCCGTCGGCCGCAGGTCGTCATCATCGATCAGATCCCCGACGCCGCGGGGGAACTCTTCGTGTCCCCCGATCTCGGCATGGACGATGTTTCGCACCTGCAGTACACCTCGGGCTCGACGCGGCCCCCGGTCGGTGTGGAAGTCACCCATCGCGCGGTCGGAACCAACCTGGTGCAGATGATCCTGTCGATCGACCTGCTGGACCGAAACACCCACGGTGTCAGTTGGTTACCGCTCTACCACGACATGGGCTTGTCGATGATCGGTTTCCCCGCAGTGTACGGAGGACATTCCACGCTGATGTCGCCGACGGCGTTCGTCCGAAGGCCGCAGCGGTGGATCCAAGCCTTGTCCGCCGGCTCGCGGGAAGGCCGCGTTGTCACCGCCGCACCGAACTTCGCCTACGAGTGGACCGCGCAGCGTGGCCTGCCCGCCCAGGGCGACGACATCGATCTGCGCAACGTGGTGATGATCATCGGCTCCGAACCGGTCAGCATCGACGCGATCAGAACGTTCACCAAAGCCTTTGCGCCCTACGGGTTACCGCGTACGGCGTTCAAACCCTCTTACGGCATCGCCGAGGGAACTCTGTTCGTCGCCACGATCGCGCCCGACGCGCAGGCGTCGGTGGTGTACTTCGACCGCGAACAACTGGGCGCCGGCCATGCGGTACGCGTCTCGGCGGACTCCCCGAATGCCGTGGCACAGGTGTCGTGCGGTCAGGTGGCTCGCAGCGAGTGGGCCGTGATCGTCAACCCGGACACCGCGGACGAATTGCCAGACGGTGAGGTCGGCGAGATCTGGTTGCAAGGCAACAACATTGGTCGAGGCTATTGGGGCCTCCCCGACGAGACCCGCGCCACGTTCGGCGCCGAATTGCGATCACGGCTCGCGGAAGGCA
>Ga0209656_10000277_pt1 | contig 34195 bp, 38 predicted proteins | sample BogFormECP12_OM2_FD_188239 | JGI IMG/M metagenome (GOLD analysis project Ga0209656, IMG submission 188239) | Bog forest soil microbial communities from Calvert Island, British Columbia, Canada - ECP12_OM2 (SPAdes) (version 2) | ecosystem: Environmental > Aquatic > Freshwater > Wetlands > Bog ...
ACCGCGACCTATTCGAACATCCTGGTCGACATCCAAGGCGGCGTCGCGCTCATCACCATCAACCGGCCGCCGGCCAACGCGCTCTCCAAGGCGACGCTCGAGGAGCTCAAAGCCGCGTTCGATGCGCTCGAGGGCGACGCCAATGTCCGCGCGATCGTGATCACGGGCGCGGGCCAGTACGTCTTCATCGGCGGCGCGGACATCACCGAGTTCGTGGGGCTCGACGAAGCCGGTGCGCGTGCATCGGTGCAGCGCGGCCACGACCTGTTCAACAAGATCGAGCATTATCCGAAGCCGGTCATCGCCGCGATCAACGGCGTGTGCGTCGGCGGCGGCAACGAGCTGGCGATGGCGTGCGACATCCGCATCGCCGCCGAGAGCGCGAAGTTCGGCCAGCCAGAAGTCAACTTGGGCATCATCCCGGGTTGGGGCGGCAGCCAGCGTCTGCCGCGCTTGGTCGGCAAGGGCCGCGCGCTCGAGATGATGCTGACCGGCGACCTCGTGAAGGCCGATGACGCCGCGCGCTACGGCCTGGTCAACAAGGTCGTGCCCGACAACGAAGTCCTCACCCACGCGCGCAACCTCGCGCGCAAACTCGCCATGGGCGCACCGCTGGCGATGAAATACATCAAGGCCTCGACCAACATCGGACTCGAGCAGGGCACCGCGGCGGGCCTCAAGGCCGAATCCGAGGCCGTGGGCACCATCTTCGCAAGCAATGACGCCAAGGAAGGCGTCGCGGCGTTCCTCGGCAAGCGCCGGCCCAAATTCACCGGCACATAAGGAAAGGCATCATCATGGCTATCGCCACCAAACCCGAAGGTCTCAACTACGAACTGCCTGAGGATCTCAAGCTGCTGCGCCGCTCGATCCGCGAGTTCGTCGAAAAAGAGCTGTGGCCGGTCGGCCAGCAGGTCGAGGACACCGACGAGATACCGAAGGCGACCATCGACAAACTCAAAGAGATGGGCATGTTCGGCTTGCCGTTCTCCGAGGAGTACGGCGGCGCCGGCGTCGGCGAACTCGGGTATTGCATCGCGCTCGAAGAGCTGGGTCGCGCCAACGCGTGCTTCTCCAACCTCATCGGCGCGCATTGCAGCATCGGCGCGATGGCGCTGTATCTCGACGGCAGCAAAGAGCTCAAGGACAAGTATTTCCCAGATCTGTGCGCCGGCGAGAAGATCGCGTGTTTCGCGCTGTCCGAACCCGCCGCCGGTTCGGATGCCGCCAACATCCAGACGAGCGCCGTGCGACAAGGCGACGCCTTTGTGCTCAACGGCGTCAAGCATTTCATCACCAACGGCGACCTGGCGGATTTCGCGACGGTGTTCGCCGTCACCGACAAGAGCCTAGGCGCGCGCGGCGGCATCACCGCGTTCTGGGTCGATCTCAATCAGCCGGGCGTCAAGCGCGGACCCAACGATAAGAAGATGGGCCTGTACGGCAGCCATACGTGCGAGTTGATCTTCACCGATGCCAAGGTGCCGGCCGATCACGTCATCGGTCAGGTCGGGATGGGCTTCATCACCGCGATGAAAACGCTCGACATGGGACGGCTTTCGTTGGGTGCCGGCTGCGTCGGCGCGTCGCAGTTCGCGCTCGAGCGCGCGATCGGGCACGCGAAGGAGCGCGTGCAGTTCGGCAAGCCGATCGCCAAGCAGCAAGCGGTGCAGTTCATGCTCGCGGACATCGCGACCGAGATCTACGCCGCGCGCAACATGGTGTATAACGGCGCGTGGAAGGCCGATCGGGGCGAGCGCTTCTCGATGGAAGCCGCGATGGTCAAACGCTACTGCTCCGACATGGCGATCCACGTGGTCGACCGCGTGCTGCAGATCTTCGGGGGCATGGGCTTCATGAAAGAGACGGGCATCGAGCGCGGCTATCGCGATGCGCGCATCCTCGCCATCTACGAAGGTACGAACGAGATCCAACGCATGATCATCGCCGAGGAACTGCTCAAGTAGCGTGCGCCTCGCGGTCTGCGTCGCAGCGGTCCCAAATCCCGCAAAGGTGAAATGGGATCGCTTTCGTCAGTTGCTCGACGTCCAAGACGCCGAGCCGGTGCTCAACCCGGCCGATCGCAACGCGCTCGAACTGGCTGCGTCGCTTGCCAAAGCGACAGGCACGACCTTTGATGTCTATTGCGCCGGGCTGGGCGCGTCGGCAGCGCTGCGCGAGGCTGCGGTGTTCGGCGCTGACCGCTTGGTCGCGATCGGCGACCCGCGCCTCGAAAGCGCCGATGAAGCCGGGATCGCGGCTGCACTGTCCGACTCGATACGGCACGATGGCGGTGCGGACGTCGTCTTCTGCGGCGCTGCGACTGCGTCGCTCGGCAGCGGCGCCGTGCCCGGCTACTTGAGTTCGTCGCTTGAGGCCGGCCTGCGGTCAGATGTCGTGGACGTGCGCGCCGAAGGCGATGCGTTAAGCGTGGTGCTCATCGATGGTCCTTCGCTCGTGCGTTCGGACGCCGCGACCCCGCTGGTCATCGCTGCGGCGCGATACGGCATCCAGGTGCGTGCCGTGTCGCCGATCCTGCTGATGCGCGCGTCGAAGAAGCCGATCGAAGAGGTCTTGCTCGACTACCCCGCTCCGTTGCCCAGCACGGGCGCGACCGATGGACCGCTCGAATCCAATCGCAAGCGCCGCTTGAATGAGACCGTCGACGGCCCCGACGTTACCGCCCGCGCGATCACGCTCGTCTCCGCACTGCGCGAGCGCCAACTGGTCTGATATGCCGGTCACCGTCGACCTCGAGAAATGCATCGGTTCGCGCGACTGCCTCAACGCCTGCGCGTTCAACGCGATCGACGTCATCGACGGCAAGGCGGTCATCTACGAGAACTGCGTCGACTGCGACGCGTGCGTGCGCGCCTGCCCGACGCACGCCATCATCTCGGCCACGCCCGCAGAAGCGGCCGGCGGCGCCATCCTCGTCGTCGACTTCGCCGAGCGTTCCGGCATCAATCCGATCGTCGACCGGACCGCAAGACGAGCGAACGCAAACGCGGCGGGTGTGCGCGTCGACCCGACGGATGCGGGCGCAGCCAGCACGGCGATCATCCAAGAAGCGCAGACCAACGAAACGGGTCTGATCGTCTTGCCGCACGATGGTGCCGGCTCTGCCGTCGCGGCCCGCGTGGCGGCCGGTTTGAACGCTGCGCTGCTCAGCGGCTGCAGCGATTTCACGGTCGATGATGCCGGCGGCGTGCGAGCGACTCGGCTGCGCTACGGCGGCATCGTCAAGACTTCAAGCCGCACCGGCCCAGGCAAGACCGTCGTCACGTTGGTGCCTCGAGGACCCGCGCAATTTGCTGGGCGCCCGCTTGACGCCGGCGCCCCGGCGGAACGGATCGGCGACGCACCGAGTCCGCCGGTAGAGCTGGCTCGCATCGTCGTCGCGCTCAGTCCGGATCTTCCGCCAGAAGCGCTTGAAGCAGGCCGCGCGATCGCGCGTGCGCTCGGCGCGGAGACGATCGATGCAACCGCGCTTCCCGGGAACGCGCTCTCACCCGAACTGTATGTCGCGATTGGCGTCGCCGGCTCCACTGAGCATAACGCGGCGATCAGCGGCGCGGGCACCGTGGTCGCGCTGGTCGCAGACGCGAACGCTCCCATCGCCCAAGCGGCCGACTACCTACTGGTCGGCGACGTGAGCGCGCAGGCCAAGGCGTTGTTGTCCGCGCTTTAGCGCTGATCGGCTTTGAGCCACACGTCCTCGAGCGGCATGTGGGCAACGCCCGCCGGGTAGTCTCCTTGGGGATGGTTGACCGTCCATTCCTGGCAGATGCGTGCGAGATATTCGAACTGATCCCATAACGCTGGACCGTCGACGCGCCGCATGATCGCGAGCGCCGGGCCCAAGGCTTGCCAATTGCGCACCACGACGGCCGCCCACAGCGATGTGCAGATCTCGCGGTCGATGATGCCGTGGCGGACGAACGTTCCCAAGGATTCGAAGAAATTGCCGACGACCGTCACCGGGCGCAGCTGCTCGTCGAGCGGGCTTTTCAAGAGCCGGTGGCGCACCTCGGGGTCCTTGAGCAGCTCGGGCAGATCGTAGGCCACGAAGCGCTGCGCCTCGGCGAACTCGGGCGACTCGAGCACCTCGCGGCTTTCCGTCAACGCGGAAATAGAGTTCGAACCGCTCAGATGGCGCAGCTGCACGAACGCAGCCACAGCGGTCGCCGCGATGACCAAGAGCGTGCCGATCGATGCAAGCGTCGTGATGAGTTCGAGACTCACGTCTTCACCTCGACGCCCGGTTTTGCCCTCACCGCCGGCTTCGCCTTGAGCCGGAACGGCGTTCTAAGAACCGCCCAACCATGGTCCAAGAACGGACGCTCGATCAAGTACGTCGTCGCGATCGCTACCAGAATGGCGGCGCACAGCGGCAAGAGATTGGCGATGAGCGTCGAGTGCGGCCACGCACGGAAAAACGGCAGCACGTGGACCGCGACCCAGACGATGACGAACTTATTCCACAGATACAAATTGTACGAGATGAACGCGAAGTAGACGAACACGGGATTGGCGATGATGCGTTGCCACGCGGACGCACCGAGCATGCCGCTGACCGCGAAGACGGCCAGCAGAAGGCCGAAGATCGATCGGTACGTGTTCTGCCACTGCCACGCGGCCGGCCCTGCGCCGGTGTGGATCAGGTTCGCGAACATCGCGTTGATCCCGAAAGCCGCAAGCAGCGAGATCGCGGTGAAGAGCGGCCACCAGCGGTGCAGCTGCGGAAAATGGGAGCGGAACATGACGATGAGGTACGAGCTGCCCATGCCGAACGCGAAGAGATCGAGGAAGCCCGGCAGTTGATACACATAGAACGAATCGCCCGCACCGCCGTGCAGCGCCAAATGCAGGCGATACGCCTGCGCCGCGGCGATCAACGAGAGCGGCGTGGCCAGCGGCCAGCGACGGAACGCCCATGCGATCGCTGGGAAGAGCACGTAAAATTGGATCTCGACCGCAAGCGACCAGAGCGGGCCGTTGATCGCGAAGAACGTGCTCTTGTAAATCGAATGCGCGAAGACGAGATGTAAGCCGTAGCTCTGCAGCAGCTTGAGGGCCGCGTCCATCGCCGCGGGCCTGGGAAGCTCCAATGCCAGCACGGCGGTCATGAACGTCAGCGAAAAAAGGTAGCTTGGCAAGATCTTGAGCGCCCGGCGGTCCACGAAATGCGCCACCGTCTGAAGCGGCTTGCCCTCGAACAGCGTGCGCGCATACGGATAGAACAGCACGAAGCCGCTGATGAAGAAAAACACCTCGACGCCGAGGAAGCCCGCGCCCGCAAACGTGTTGATTCCAAAGGACACCGCGCCGAGGCGCAGGTGGAGATCGGTCGCCAGCGCTTCCTTGAGATGGTAGATCAGCACCATGAGCACGGCAACGCCGCGCATGCCGTCCATGAAGGCGATGTGCTGCGTGCCCTGACCCCCACGCGGCAATGCAGCGGCTTGAGATGACGCCATCATTGAAGATATCGGCAGAAAGGCCGCTTGCCGCCCCTAGGAATCGGCGTGCGCCGCGACGCACAGGGTCCATATGCTGGTGCGTCGCTTCATACCGATCATCGCGCTCGCGCTGCTCGTCGGCTGCAGCCAAAACTCGACGAGCCCGCTGCCGCAGGCACCGTCGAACCTGTACGTGGCGGATTTCTTCGACGGTTTCGCCGTGTACGCGACGCCGTTCTCCGCCGCATCGATGCCGTCCGCAAAGCAGACGATCACGGGCGGCGGAGGCGACGTGGCGCTCGATGCCAACGGCGATTTCTATGTCACGGCGCCATCGTCGGTGGAGATGTTCGTGCCGCCGGTCTCGAGCACGAGCACGCCGTCGCTGACCATCGGGCCGATCGCCGGCGCGCTCAACGTCATCGGACTGGCATTCGACTCAGCGGGCGGCCTGTACGTCGCGGACGCCTTTTCGAAACAGATCTTCTATTTCGCGCGGCCGCTCGGCTCGGCGATCCCGACGACGACGTTCACGGCCACGCAGCCATTCGATCCCACGTATCTCACCTTTGACGCCGCCGGCAGCCTGTACGTGTCCAACTTCACCGGCAGCGCGATCGACGTGTTCCACCCGCCGTTCACCGGCGGCGTCAACGCGCCGGCCGCGATCATCGCGATCACCAAGTCACCGCCGTTCGGCGTCAAGCTCGACAACGCTGGACAGCTCGTCGTCGGTCTTGTCGACGGCGAGCTTGCGGTTTTCAATCCGCCGTTTGCCACCGGCTCGACGCCGGCGTTCTACATCGCGGCGCCCACGATCAATGGCGCCGCCGCGGCCGAGGCCGGCGGTGAGACGATCGACTCGTTCGGCAACTTCTACGTGCCGTATGGCTCGAACGGCGGAGCGAACTCTGGCGCGAACGCGGGTGTGGGCGTGTTCGCCGCGCCCCTGAGCCCGGCCAGCACGCCGTCTCTGGTCATCAGATCAGGTCTGATCCAGCCGACCGGCACCGCCTTCGGGCGTTAGCGTCCGCCGAACTACACGAGCGAAGCGTCGGCGACCGCGATCGAACCGTCGATCTGGTGCACCGTCACGTCGCGGATCCCGAGGTAGCTCGCGAGCTGACCGGCAGGCACCGTCAGCGGTCCAGGTTTGGGCCGGCTGCCGGGCGTGGGCTGGGGGAACGCGGTCGACGCGGCGGTGTAGAACTGCACCTTGCCATCGTTCTTCTGGAAGACCTGATGGATGTGGCCGTTGAGCACGGTGACCGACTCGAAGCGCTGCAGATGCGCGAGCAGCTCCGCGTAGTCGTCCGTCGTCCAGCCCCAGTCAGGATAGACCGCGGCAAGCGGGATGTGCGCGAAGACCACGATCGGAGTTGACGGCTTCTGCGCGGCTAGATCGGCTCTAGCCCACTCGAGCTGATCGCGTCCGAGAAAGCCGCCGGCCGTGATGTCGATGACGTTGGTCAGCGCCAGCGCGTGCACGCCGGCCATGTCGAACGAGTACCATGGCGTCGGCGACCCGGCTTGGAACATCGAGAAGTACATCTTGCCTTTGTCGTTGATGACGTCGTGCTCGCCCGGCACGCTGAAGAACGAGCCGGTCCTGATCGTTCCGAGCATCTGCTTGACCGTGTCGAACTCCTCGGGCTTGGACAAGTGGCTCAAATCGCCGGTGTGCATGACGAAGTCCGGCCGGCGCGGCAGTGCATTGATCTTGTCGATCGCCGCTTGGAATGTGCCGATCACATCGCCGTTGGCCTCGCCGTGAAAACCGATGTGCGTGTCGCTGATCTGCACGAAGGTCGCCGTCGAGCCCGGGATGTCCGCGGCGGCTGCGACGTCCACGGCGCCGAACGGTTTGCCCACCAGCCCAGCCGCGGTCAACCCGTAGACCACGCCCGTGCCGCACCAGGCCATGCACTCGAGGAATTTGCTGCGATCGATCGTCGGCTCGCTCATTTGGACGTCTCCACGATGACGACGCCCTTCATGTACGGATGCGCCGAGCAGTGATACGGGTACGTGCCGGGCTTGACGAACACGTAGCGGAACGTATCGCCTTGCCCAAGTCCTTTGGAATCGAACGATCCATCGTCCGCGGTGACCGTGTGCGGATCGTCGTCTTGATTTTTCCACACGACGGCGGTGCCCGCGACGATCGTCACCTTCGGCGCTTTGAACGCGTAGCCGTCGATCACGACATGCGTATCGGCGGCGGCGGTGGTGCTCGCGCCGTCTGCCAGGGCTGAGTTGCAGGCGAGCCCGACTCCGGCGATCAGCGCTCCGAGCGCGACCACGATGAATGTATTTCTGCGCATGAACATCTCCATGACGACCGGCTAAAGGTGGCCGCCATGTGATGTATGCCGCCGGCGCCCCGGCGGTTCACATCAAGAGGAGAGGTTAAGCGTCCTCGCCAGGCTCGGAGTCCGGCGGAAGCGGTACGAATACGAGCGCGATCGCGTACGCGATCACGATGAAAGCGATGAGCGAAATGGCGATGATCGCAAATGAGTCCATCAGGCGGCACCTCGACGAGCAAAGACGATGCGCAAGAGCACGATGACGACGATGAACCCGAGGATCCACCAGATCCAGCTCACGTCGGCCCCATCCGCGTCGAAGCGCCGCTGCGCGGCCGCCACTTGCGCAGGTGCGGGGCCGTGGCCGCCTGACGGACCGCCTTCGATGACGTCGGCGATCGTGCTGACGGCCTCGATGACGCCGCCGTCGACATCCCCCGACTTGATCGCGGATCGCAAGGAGCGCCGTACGGCCCCTGGGAGCGCGGGCGGCACGAGCCCAGCGGTCTGCGGATCGAACAGGATAGCTTGATCGCCGTCCTGCACGATATAGACAAGCGCGCCTTTGGGCGCGCGCAGGTGTGCCTCCCGTAGCACCGTCTCGATCGCAAGCACGCCACCATGAGACCTGACCGTCACGACCGCGACGCTCTTGCCGGTTCTTGCCGCGAGCGCGTCGTCGATCGAGTCGATGCGCACGATCGCAGTTTGACTTAGCATGTGCGCGCCGTCGTCGACGTGACTCGCCGCCGCGGCGAGCGCCAGCACGGCGCCAAAGACGCGCATGCACGTGAGCACGGGGATCAGCGCGTTGTGACCGGTTGGAAGATCATCACGGCGGCCGCTGCGACGACCGACAGCACGAACGCGACCAAGAACACGAGCGTGAACCCGCGGTAGATCTTCTCACGCGTGCTCTTCTTGAACTTGCCGAATATCATGAGGCGGCTCGCTTCGCCGCCGAAGCCGGCTTGCCCCACAACCGTTCCAGATTGTAGAACTCGCGCGTCTGCGGCAAGAACACGTGCACGATGACCGGTCCGTAGTCGACGAGGATCCAACCGCCATCGGCGTAGCCTTCGGTGCGGATCGGCGAACCGAAGCGGTCCTCGCACGCTTCGACGACCGCGTCGGCGACCGCGCGGGCCTGGATGAGCGAGCGGCCGGTCGCGAGCACGAAATAATCGGCGAAGTTGGCAAGCTTGCGGATATCGAGCATGACGACATCCTCGGCCTTCTTGCCCTGCGCGGCGTCGCGGCACAGGCGCGCCAGCACGAGCACATCGGCATCGTCAAGCAAGCCGATGGTCGCGCGCGTGCTCGCGATGCCGTTGCGCTGCGGCGCGAGCAATGCAGCGGGTACCGCCGCGCGCGCGACGGGTTTGTGCTTGGCGCCGATCGCCGTGCGCGGGCGCCCGGCTTTGGTTCGACCCGGCTTGGCTCGGCCGGGCTTGCCGCGCTTAACTCGTTTGGCCATGTAGTCGTACCAAGTCGTTATAAACCTCCAGCGTTTGCGGCGCGATCGGGACTCCGCGCGCGAGCAGATATTCCATGGATGCTTTCACGCACGCAAGCATGCCCTCGTCGAGCGAGCGCATGGCGGCAGCTTCGAGCGAGGCGCGGCCGGCGAAGGTGCGCGACGGCTCGAACGAATCGGCCAAGAAGACGACCTTCTGCAACGGCGACATGCCGGGCACGGCGACGGTGTGTGTCGCGATGGCGGCGAGCACGTCCTCGTCCATCACGCCGAACTCGCGACGAGCGATATCGGCGCCGACCGCAGCGTGCAGCAGCACCGGAGCGGCGGCCTCGATTTCGCTGATGGCGATTCGGTGTTCGCGCGCGTATGCGAGCAGATCGTCTGCGGTCCATTCACGCGCAAGATCGTGCAGCATGCCGGCGGTGCGAGCCGCTTGCATGGACAGTCCGTGGCGGCGCGCGAGCTTCTCGCCCATACGCGCGACGCCGAGCACGTGTTTGTAGCGTGCACCGGCCAGCCGCGAGCGCACGATCGCGCATAGACGGATGAAGCGGATACCGGCTCCGGCGGTCTGCGTCGTGGCACGCGGTTCCAGGTGGGCCGTCAGCGCAAGCTCTCTTTCAGCGTGGCCAGCCGGTTCCGATAGATCGTGCCTTTGAGATTGCCCGCCCACATGACGAGCGCGTTCTCGTCGTTATCCGAATAATAGCCGCGGCGCGTGTTCACGACGGTGAAACCGTACTTCTTGTAGAGCTTCTGCGCGGTCAGATTCGATTCGCGCACCTCGAGCGTGACCCACGACGCGCCGCGATCGATCGCTTCGTCGAGCAGCCATACGAGCATGCGCTCGCCGTAGCCGCGTCCTTGGAACGCCGGATCCACGGCGACGGTCGTGATGTGCGCGTCTTCGAGGATGACCCAGAGGCCGCCGTAGGACACGATGGCGTCCTCGAAGCGGCCGACGAAGTAGTGCGCGAGCTTGTTCTCGGTCAATTCGTTCTGAAACGCGTTCCGCGGCCACGTCGTGGAGAAGCACTGCGCTTCCACGCGCAGGACCTCGCCGACGTCCTCGACCCGCATCGCCGTGATGTCGAGGGTCCGGGATAGCGATTTCATGGGGTCAGGTTCGCGCCCGCGTACACCCCTCCATTCTTAAGGGCGCGCCCGGGTCGCTTCCCAGTTGATGACGGCGTTGGGACGCTGGCCGTAGTCGATGGCGATGCGCCGCCAGTCGGCATCGGCGCCGTCGCGCAGGCGTGCCGCACCGAGGCGCGCGACCGCCCGCGCTCGGTCGCCTGGGCCGCGCGATGCGAAGCTGCCCGCGGTGACGGCATCGCGCCGCGACGAGACCGCGTCGCACTCGCCGTGGAGCATGACCGGCCGGCCGCTCTCGCGCGCGAGCGCTTCGACCGCCTGCGAAATCGCGGGCGCGTCGCCGCGCGCGAAAATCGTTTCAGCCTCTTCGCCGGCGCGCAGCCGAGCATAGTAGTAGCCCTTCTTGCCGGTCACGATCGCCGCACGCGGATAGAGCGCCCGGCTGCCGGCCTCCGCCACGTCGTACGCAGACACGCCGATGCATGGCAGATCCCGCGCCTGCGCGAGCCCCTTCGCGAACGCGACGCCGATGCGCAAACCGGTGAACGATCCCGGGCCGGCGCACACCGCGATTGCGCCGACGTCTGCAAGCGCGGTCTCCGCCTCGCCGAGCGCGGCGGTGATGCAATCGAGCAGCGATGAAAGCGCCTGACCTGCACCGGCGATCGCGGACGAGCGCTCATCGCCGACGATCGCCGCCTCGACCGGCCCGGAGGTCGTGATGCCGAGGACGATCATACCGACACCGCGTCCGCGTGCACGCCGAATCCTTCGATGTGCGCCACGCGGGCCTCGCCGTCGATCTGCAACTCGACCTCGATGCGATCGGCAGGCCACGCAGCGGGCGCGCGCTCGGGCCACTCGACCAGCGTGATGCCGTCCGCCGGCACGTACTGCGACAGCTCCAGATCTTCGACGTCGCGCGGATCTTCAAGCCGGTACAGATCGAGATGCGAGACCGGCATGGTTCCGCCGGCATAGTAATGGGCGATCACGAACGTGGGGCTGGCAGCACGACCGGCGCCCAGCGCCTCAACGACGCCCTCCACCAATGTGGTCTTGCCGGCGCCAAGCGGGCCTCGCAGCAAGACAAGCGTGCCGGGCGTGCTCGAGGCCGCAAGGCGAGCTCCGAGCGCTCTTGTCGCGGCGGCGTCGGATAGTGATAGTGTCAGATGTCCCAAAGCAAGGCTCATCTTCACCGACCATCCAGCGCGCCCTGCGGGAGGGTTTGGGGCCCAAATCGAACCCTGTCGTGTTGATCCTTTGCGCGTCGAAACCACGCGCTACTACAGAAAAGGCGCACTCTATCCTTGTGTCCAGCTGACGACGACGCCCGCTCCAAAGACGGCGGCGGTAGGAAACCGCGCGCCGACATGAGCTTCGAAGAATACCGGCACACCACGCCCTCGGATCGCGTCCTGACGGTCAATATCGAGGACGAGATGCGCAGCTCGTATCTCGATTACGCCATGAGCGTGATCGTGGCGCGCGCGCTGCCCGACGTCCGCGATGGCCTCAAACCGGTCCACCGGCGCATCTTATACGCCATGTCGCAGCTCGGGCTCAACCCCGATAAGCCGCACCGTAAATCCGCCGGCACGGTGGGCGAGGTGCTCAAGAACTATCACCCGCACGGCGACGTCTCCGTGTACGACGCGCTGGTGCGCATGGCGCAAGATTTCAGCCTGCGCTATCCATTGATCAACGGCCACGGCAATTTCGGTTCGATCGACGGCGACCCGCCGGCCGCCATGCGCTACACCGAGTCGCGCCTCGCGCCGCTCGCGCTGGAGATGCTCGCCGACATCGATCGCGAGACGGTCGACTTCGTCCCGAACTACGACTCGTCGTCGCGCGAGCCGTCGCTGCTGCCCGCGCGCCTGCCCAATCTGCTGGTCAACGGATCGTCGGGCATCGCCGTCGGCATGGCGACCAACATCCCGCCGCACAACTTGGGCGAGATCTGCGATGCTGCGATCGCGATCATCGAGGACCGCGAGCTTGACGACGAAGCGCTGCTCAAGATTGTCACCGGCCCGGACTTCCCGACCGGCGCGCTCATCTTGGGGCGCGAAGGCATCCGTCAGAGCTATCTGACCGGCCGCGGTTCGATCGTTCTGCGCTCCAAACACGAATTCGAAGAGCTGCGCGGCGGCCGCCAAGCGATCATCGTCAACGAGATCCCGTATCAGGTCAACAAGTCGCGCCTGCTCGAGTCGATCGCCGAGATGGTGACGCTCAAGAAGACCGCCGGCATCGCCGACCTGCGCGACGAGAGCGACCGCAAAGGCATGCGCATCGTCATCGAGCTCAAGCGCGACGCCTCGGCCCAGCTCGTGCTCAACCAGCTCTACAAGCACACGCCGCTGCAGACGAGTTTCGGCGTGAACAATGTGGCGCTCGTGGACGGCCAGCCGCGCACGCTGACGCTGCGCGAGATGGTCGTCGAATACGTCGAGCACCGCAAGGTCGTCATCACGCGCCGCGCGCAGTACGATCTGCGCAAGGCCAAAGAGCGCGCGCACATCTTAGAAGGTTACCGCATCGCGCTCGAGCATCTCGACGCGGTCATCAAGCTCATCCGCGCGTCGCAGACCACCGATGAAGCGCGCACCGGCCTGATGAAGAAGTTCGAGCTGACCGAGATCCAGGCCAACGCGATCCTCGACCTGCGCCTGCAGCGCCTGGTCGCACTCGAACGTCAGAAGATCGAAGACGAGTACGTCCAGCTGCTCAAGACGATCGCGGGCCTTGAAGAGCTGCTGCGCAGCCAGCGCCGCATCTATGGCGTGGTCAAAGAAGAGATCAACGCGCTCAAAAAGCGCTTCGCCGACAAACGGCGCACGCAGATCGTCGAAGCCGAAGGTGAATTCGCGATCGAGGACCTCATCCCCGATCAGCCGGTCGTCCTCACCGCGACCGCTGGCGGCTACATCAAACGCCAGAACGTCGATGTGTTCCGCGCGCAAAACCGCGGCGGCCGCGGCATCTCCGGACTGGCGTTGAAGAAGGAAGACGTCGTCAGATTCTTGTTCTCGGCGACGACCCACCAGCACGTGCTCTTCTTCTCCAACCGCGGGCGCGTGTACCGGTTGCGCGCGCACGAGATCCCCGACGCGTCGCGCCAGGCACGCGGTACGGCGCTCGTCAATCTGCTGACGCTGCCGCCGGGCGAGATCATCACCGCCGTCATGCCGGTGCGCCAGCTCAAGACCGAAGAATTCTTGGTGATGGTCACCAAGAAGGGCTTCATCAAGAAGACGCACTTGTCCGAATTCGGCAACGTGCGGCGCAGCGGACTCATCGCCATCAATCTCATGCCGGGCGACGAGCTGCTCTCGGTCGCGCTCACCAACGGCAAAGCGGAGATGCTGCTCGCGACGACCGCCGGCTTTGCGATCCGCTTCGACGAAAGCAAAGTACGTCCGATGGGTCGCGCCAGCCGCGGCGTGCGCGCAGTGCGTTTGGGATCGCGCGATCTCGTGCGGGCCATGGACGTGGTCTCCAAAGATCGCCGCGAGGTGCTGGTCATCACGACCAAAGGCTACGGCAAGCGCACCAAGATCGATCTGTATCGAAAGACCAATCGCGGCGGCAAGGGCATCAAAGCGTTTGCCAAGACCGCCAAGAACGGCGACATCGTCGAGCAGCTGCTCGTCAAGCCCGACGATGAGATCATGCTCATATCGTCAAAAGGTGTGGTCATCCGGACCAAGGTGTTCCAGATCCGCGAGACCGGGCGTGCCGCGCAAGGCGTGCGCGTCATGAAGCTCGATGAGGGAGACGTCGTGACCGGCGCGGCCAACATAGGCCAGCGCACGGAGGAGATGGAACGTCTCTAACATTAAGACAGTGGCGCGTTTTTCGAAACGCGCTGAGTAAGGAGAAACCACGTTGAGTTCCGCACAAGCCGTCAACCAAGGCAATTTCGATGCCGAAGTCCTCAAGTCGTCCGAACCGGTCCTCGTAGATTTCTGGGCGGACTGGTGCGGACCGTGCAAGATGATCGCGCCGATCGTCGACAAGGTCGCCGACCAGTACAAGGGCCGCCTCAAAGTCGTCAAGCTCGACACCGATGACAATCCGAACCTCGCCGCGCAGTACGATGTGTCCGGCATCCCATGCCTCATCCTGTTCAAGGGCGGAGCGCCGGTCGACCGCATCGTCGGCTACGTGCCGGAGAAACATCTCTCCGCGATGGTCGAAAAACACCTAGCCGCGGCTTAACCGCGCGCGGACGATGCGAGAGATCCCGGCCGTCCATCGTCTTACCACCGACCCTGCGATCGCGACGTACGCGCCGCTCCTCGGACGCGGCGCCGTGCGCGAACACGTCCAAGCGGTGCTCGACCAGGCGCGCGAGGGTACCGATGTCCCTGCGTTTGATGCGTTGCGGGCCGGCGTGCTCGCGCGGCTGGCGGCCGCACAAGCCGAAGGTCTCATCGGCGTCATCAACGGCACGGGCGTGCTTCTGCACACCAATTTCGGCCGTGCGCCCTTAGCGGCCGGCGCGCTCGCAGCGGTCAGCGCACTTGGCGCGGGCTATACCAATCTCGAGTATGATGTCACCACGGGCGAACGCGGCAGCCGTCACGATCGCGTGTCGTCATTGCTGCGCGAGGTCTCGGGCGCGCAGGCGACGCTGGTCGTCAACAACTGCGCCGCCGCGGTGCTGCTCGTACTCGACACGTTCGCACGCGGCCGCAACGTCGTCGTCAGCCGCGGCGAGCTGATCGAGATCGGGGGCGGGTTCCGTCTGCCCGAGGTGCTCGCCAAGAGCGGCGCGACCTTGGTCGAGGTCGGCACGACCAACAAGACCTACGCGCGCGACTATCGCGACGCCTGGACTTCAAACACCGCGCTGTTCATGCGCTCACATCCGAGCAATTATCGCGTCACAGGCTTCACCGCCAGCGTGCCGGCGCCGGCGTTGGCCGCGCTCGCGCGCGAGCTCGACGTCATCTCGTTCGAAGATCTCGGCTCCGGCGCGTTGGTCGATCTGTCGCAGTTCGGTCTGCCGGCCGAGCCCACGCTCGCGCAGACGATCGCAGCGGGGCTCGACCTGGTCAGCGTTTCGGGCGACAAGCTGCTGGGCGGGCCGCAGTGCGGCATCATCGCCGGGCGCGCGGACCTCATCGCGACACTCAAGCGCAATCCCCTGCTGCGCGCGTTGCGCGTCGACAAGATGACGCTGGCCGCATTGGGCTCCACGCTTGCGGCGTATGTGGACGGGCGTCTCACGGATATTCCATTGTTCGCGATGCTCGCGCTCGCGCAGGATACGTTGCTCGAGCGCGCGCAGCGTTTGTGCTCGGCGGTCACCACGCGTACACCGGCCGCTCGGATCGAAAGCGTACGCACCTGCGCGACCACCGGCGGCGGCACGCTGCCTGACGTCGAGGTCCCGTCGGCCGGGGTCAGCGTGCGCAGCGGCGACGGACCTGACGCATATGCCGCGCGCCTGCGCGCGGCTCGGCCGCCCGTCGTGGGCCGCGTCGAAAACGACCGCTTCGTCGTCGACTTGCGAACGGTACGGGAGTCCGAGCTCGAGGTGCTAGCCGCCGCGCTGGCGAGCGCCTTCACATGCACATCGTAGGCACTGCCGGACACGTCGATCACGGCAAGAGCTCGCTCGTCATCGCGCTGACCGGCCACGATCCGGACCGGCTCATCGAGGAACGCGAGCGCGGCATGACGCTCGACCTCGGCTTTGCTCCGCTGCACCTGCCCGACGGCGCGGAGGCCGGCATCATCGACGTGCCCGGCCACGAGCGTTTCTTGCACAACATGCTGGCCGGCGCGGCAGGGATGGAACTGCTGTTGCTGGTCATCGACGCCGCGGAAGGGCCTCGGCCGCAGACCTTCGACCACCTGCGCATCCTCGATTTCCTCAACGTCCGGCGTGCGATCATCGTCTTGACCAAGCGCGACCTCGTCGATGCCGAAAGTCTCGCGATAGCCGAAGCGCTCTCGCGCGAAGCGGTCGCGGGTACGGTCGCACAGGACGCGCCCGTCGTGGCGGTCTCCAGCCTGACCGGCGAAGGCATCGAACAGCTCAAGACATTGATAGGCCAGGCGTTGGCCACATTGCCCTCTCGCGGTCCGGACGCGCCTGCGTATCTGCCGGTCGACCGCGTCTTCGCGCTGCCGGGTCACGGCACGATCGTCACCGGTACGCTGATGCAAGGCACGATCAAGGCCGGCGACATGTTGATGCTGCAACCCAGCGGGCTCGAGGTGCGGGCGCGCAGCATCCAGACCTTCGGACGCAAGGTCGAGTCGGCGAGCGGCGGCGCGCGCGTCGCGGTCAACCTGCCGGGCGTCGAAGTCCACGCCATACGTCGCGGCGAAGCGCTCGTCGCTCCGCGTGAGTTCGTGCCGTCGTCCGAGCTGCACGTCGAATTCACGCCGCTGCCGCAAGCCATCCGCCTGCTCAAACGGCGCACGCCGGTGCGCGCGCACATCGGTTCCGATGAGATTCCCGGCGTCCTCATCTTCGAGGGATCGGCGCCGACCGACACGACGCCGGTCGCCGCCCGTCTCGTGCTCACGCGCCCGACGGTGTTCTATCCAGGCAGCCGCCTCATCGTGCGCCGGATGAGCCCGAAAGATCTGTTGGGTGGCGCGGTGGCGCGATCGCCCGGCGCACGTACGCCGGACGATAGACACGAGGTGCGAGATGGTGACGGCGCAGGCGGACCGAGCCGCGCGCTTGGCGCGATCGAAGCGGCCGGCCTCGCGCCTCTCGATAGCGCGCACATCGCCGCGGCCCTCAACGTGGTGCTCGCCAAAGCCCAGGATGAGATCGACGAGCTCGTCGCCGCAGGCAGCGTCGTCGCGCTCTCCAAACCGAGCGCGTATGTCAGCCGAGCAGCAAGCGATCGCGCATTTGAGCGCGCCGCGCGTTTGCTCGAGGAACGCCGTCGCCGAGCGTCGTGGGTGCTGGGCGCCAGCGCCTCTGACATCGCGCACGATCTTGCCATACCCGAACCGCTCGCGGCCCGGCTGTTGGCGGCGTGGCATGACGACGGCCGGCTTGCGTTGACCGGACGGTTCTGGCATCTGCCGGATGCGTCAGTCACGTTGACTGGAGAGCAGCGCGACTTCTTCCTGCGCGAACTGCGCGAGGATGCCGCCAACCCGCTCGTCCCCACCTCCTTCGATTCATTGATGGACCGCTCGCGCGCTGCGCGGATCGATGGTCTGCCCGAAGCGATCGAGACGCTGCTCGCAACCGGTGCGCTGGTGCGCATCGGCGACGACGTCTACCGGCGCGCGCAGATCCAACGCGCTCGCGCGCTGCTCGCAGACGTATTGAAGGATGGCGCGGGCGCCACCATGGCGCAGGTGCGCGATGCTTTCGGCACTTCGCGCCGCTACGCGTTGCCGCTGATGGAGTACTTCGACGGCGTCGGGCTCACCATCCGTGATGGCGACATCCGACGCCTGCGCAAAGTCACGCCGGTGAAGGCGGGCGGTTGACGTCGGGTGTCCGGATGTGCTCGGGCCGCACCCCGATGCCGACGAACGCGGCCGGGAGCCGGCGCAGCAGAGGCCAGCGGCCCAACAAGCGGATGGGCCACGGCGGTGACATCGGCTGGTCGACTCCGAGTACTCGGCGGATGACGTTGTTCTGGATGAGCACTTGTACCCGCTGAGTGACGCGCGTAGGGAACTCGCGGCGGCGCTGGACCTGCTCGAGCAGTTGCGCGGGCACACGCCGCTCGAGCAACGGCCGCCATAGCTCGTTCGCGGCAGCGACAGCGTCTTGAATCGCTAGATTGATCCCGACGCCGCCGATCGGCGACATCGCATGCGCAGCATCGCCGATGCACAGCAGACCGGGCCGATACCAGGTGCGAAGTCTGTCGACCGCCACGGTCAGCAGGCTCACGCCGCTCCAGTCGCGGACTTCCACCATCCGCTCGCGCAGGAACGGCACCAAGCTCACGACATCATCGCGAAAAGCCGCCACTCCGCGCGCCACGATCTCCTCGAACGCTCCCTTGCGTATCAAGAAACCGCACTGGTAGTAGTCGCCGCGATCGATCATGATGATCACTTTGCCGCGATCCATCCGTCCGAGGACCTGGCCCGGATCGCCGGGGGAGCGCGCGACGCGGAACCACACCACGTCCATCGGCGCGCCGAAGTCATCCGCGGTAAGGCCTGCTTTGGCGCGCACGGTCGAATGCCGGCCGTCGGCGCCGATCACGAGATCGGCGCGCACCTCGAACGCGCCGCCGGCGCCGGAGCCGCGCACGCCGGCCACCCGGCCATCTTCGATGATGAGATCGTCGACCTCGGCCTGCATGCGCAGCGTGAACACGCCGTACGATCGTGCTTGGGCCGCGAGGAAGTCCAAGAAATCCCACTGCGGCATGAACATGAGGAACTTGCAATGCGTCGGCAGATGCGTGAAATCGCCGACCGGCGAATACATCGGCCCTATCCAGGCTCCGATCTCGCGCACTTCCTGGTGCGGCAGCGCCAAGAACTGATCCAGCAGGCCGAGCTCGTAGATGAGCTCAAGGGTCGACGGATGGATCGTGTCGCCGCGGAAATCGCGGAAGAAATCGGCGTGTTTTTCTAGGACGGTCACGCGCACGCCCGCGCGCGCCAGCAAGAACGCCAGCATCATGCCTGCGGGGCCGCCCCCGGCGACGCAGCATGCCGTCTCGATCTGCTGGGCGCCCGTCTGGGACATCACGCCGAGCCTGTTGTGCGCGCGGCCCAGGGTAGACCTTCCCCCAAGGTCCGGCATCCGAAAACGCCGTACCCGACGTATCTATAGATGGAGTAGGAGACCACACGACATGCCAGACGGACTGCAGACAGCCACCTTCGGCGCCGGATGTTTCTGGGGCGTCGAATCCAATTTTCGCCAGATCCCCGGCGTCGTCGACGCGCGCGTCGGCTACCTCGGCGGCACGCTGGAGAATCCGACCTACGAAGACGTGTGCACGGATCGTACCGGGCACGCTGAAGTCGTGCAAGTGACGTACGACCCGCGGCGCGTGACGTACGAGCAGCTGCTCGACGCGTTCTGGAAGATGCACGACCCGACGCAGCTCAACCGCCAGGGGCCTGATTTCGGTCGGCAGTACCGCTCGGCGATCTTCTTCTACACGCCCGAGCAAGAGGCCGCCGCCAAGCGTTCCAAGGAAGAGCTTGAGAAGTCAGGCCGTTTCCGCAAGCCGATCGTCACCGAGATCGCGCCGGCATCGAAGTTCTATGAGGCTGAGGACTATCATCAGCGCTACTTCGAAAAGCGCGGCATCGCCCCGACCTGCCATATCTGATCGCATGACGATCGCGCCGCAGTTCCCAGACGAGCAGGCGGAGGACGGCAGTTTCGTACGGCAACAGGACATGTTCCGGGACTGCGTCACCGCGGACGGCCGTTCGGGCTATCCGGCGGAAGCCGGCCGATATCACCTCTACGTCTCGCTCGCCTGCCCGTGGGCCTCTCGCATGGTGATTCTGCGCAAGCTGCTCGGTCTGGAAGATATCGTCGGCATGACGGTCGTCGATCCGGTGCGCGATGAGCGCGGTTGGGCCTTTCGCGACGGCCCCGGCTATTCGAAAGACCCCATCAACGGCTTCGCGTACCTAAGCGAAGCGTATTTCGCCACCGATCCGGGCTATCGCGGTCGCTTCACGGTGCCGGTGCTTTGGGACACGAAGACCAAGCGCATCGTCTGCAACTCCGACGACGACATGATGCGCATGTTCGAGCTCGAGTTCTCGGCCTTTGTGAAACACGATCTCGATCTCTATCCGGCGGAGCACCGCGCCGAGATCGACGCGCTCAACGTCTGGATCTACGAGACGTTCAATGACGGCGTCTATCGCGCGGGGTTCGCCACCGCACAAGGACCGTACGAACGGGCCGCGCGCAGCGTCTTCGAAACCCTCGATGCGCTCGAAGATCGTCTCGCCAAACGCCGGTACCTCTTCGGCCCGCGCCCGCTCGAGACCGATTGGCGGCTTTTCGTCACGCTGGTGCGCTTCGACCCGGTCTACTACGTCCATTTCAAGTGCAACATGCGGCTCGTCGCCCAGTATCCGAACCTTTTCGGGTACCTGCGCGACCTCTACCAGATCGACGGCGTCGCCGACACGGTGAACTTCGACCACATCAAGCGCCACTATTACATCACGCACGACGACATCAACCCGACCCGGCTCGTGCCGATCGGTCCGGCGCAAGACCTCAACGCCCCGCACGGACGGGAGCGGCTGGCGTAGGCGCGGCGTTGAGCTGGCGCCCGCTCGGGCGCATCCATTTCAGCGCCTGGCCCGTATCAAGAGACATGCTACGCAAAGACTTTATCCGACCCGTTCTCGCCCTCGCGCTCGCCGCCTCATGCTTTGCCTCTGGCGGTCTCGCCGCGCGCGCAGCAGCCGCGCCGGCGCACCCCGCGCCTGCCCCGGCGACCCAGAAAGTCGTCCTCGCGGGCGGATGCTTCTGGGGAATGGAGTGGGTCTTCGAATCGCTCAAAGGCGTGACCGGCGTTGTCTCCGGCTATTCGGGCGGCAGCAAAGAGACCGCGCACTACGACATCGTGAGCACCGGCACGACGGGCCACGCGGAGTCGGTGGAAGTCACGTACGACCCGGCGCAGGTCTCGTTCCAGCAGCTCCTCGAGGTGTATTTTCTCGTGGCGCACGATCCGACCCAGCTCAATCGTCAAGGGCCGGATGACGGTACGCAATACCGTTCCGCGATCTTCTATGCCACCGACGATCAGAAGCGCGAAGCGCAAGCGTACATCGCACAGCTGACGCAACAGAAGGTCTTCAGTGCGCCGATCGTCACACAGGTCGTGCCGCTCGTCGCCTTTTATCCTGCGGAGGCGTACCATCAGCACTTCGCGGCGAAGAACCCGTACTATCCGTACATCCTCTTCAACGACAAGCCGAAACTGGTCCATCTGCAACAGCAATTCCCGACGCTGGTCAAGACCCAGTCCTAGGGGAATTCCGCCCGGGCGATAATAATGGCCATCCACGCTGGGAGAAGCATGGGGCTGGTGCCCCTGCTGGTCTTCAAAACCAGATGGTCTTCGCAAGGGGACCGGTAGGTTCGATTCCTATCTTCTCCCGCCAGATCGAGCCAACACGTCGTGGGGGACCGCATGCGAAATCTCCTCGCCCTGATCGGAGCCGTTCTTGCCGCCGGTGCTGCCGTTGTGGCGCTCACCCCGGCGCCCACCATGTCGGCGTCGTCGGCGGTGTCTGCGCCCGCAGACGAGTATTTCGGCAAGATGAAGCTGAGCTATCTGGGCATCAACAACTCGCTAAAAGACGCGACGATCATGGCCGGCGACCATACGGATTTCGGCGGCGTGATCCAAAAGGTCCAGTTCGCCGAGAACGCCTTCCTCGATTGGCAGTCGAAATATCCCAAGGATCCGCAGCTTCCGCGCTCGATGTTCTTGATGGCCCGCGCATACGCGAAGATCTGGACCGCAGACGGCCAGCAGAAAGCGGCGCTCTACTATTTCACCTTGCGCGACCAGTATGCGGCGACGTACTTCGGCAAGCAAGCGAAGGCAGATACGAGCAAAGGTCTGACGCTGCACGTCTACTCGGCCATACAGCCCTGCTATCCGGTGCCTGGACAGCCCACGCCGACACCCGCGCCGGTGCCGACGGCTGATCCGAAGCGGAATATCAGCGTGCAGATCGAGCCCTACCCGAGCTGCTCGACGCCTGCGCCGACGCCGGCCGTGTCCATCCCGACCGTCGCGCCGCTCTCGACGTCCGCGCCCGCGACGCACGCAACTCCGACCGCCGTGCCTGTGCCCACATCGGCGCCCGCGACACCGGCCACACCGGCCGCTCCGTCGGCGGCCCCGCCGGCGGCCAGTGCGTCAGCGACGCCGGCGCACACCTGACGAGCGCGGCCGCTTGCCTGCTCGGCGGGTAGCGGCCCACTCCTCGTGCAGCACGCTCATGAGCACGACGTCTGCATAGGACCCGTTCTGGTAGATGTAGCGCCGCATCACGCCCTCGCGCGCGAACCCGGCCCGCTCGTAGCAGCGGATAGCCCGCGCATTTTCAGGTAGCACGGTCAGCTCGATGCGCACGAGCGGCCGCGCGCGGAACGCTCCGTCCACTAGCGTCCGCACCGCGTCGGTGCCCAGGCCGCGGTTCCAGTAGCGTTCTTCGTGGATCGCGATGCCCAGCGTGGCGCGCGCGCCTTCGATCTTCAGCGCGGTCGTGCCGATATCGATGCCGTCGAGCGTCTGGATCACGTAGCAGGGCGTGTTGGGGTTGACCGCTGCGTTCGCGGCCCAGTCGCGCTCGGCTTCGAGCGACATCGGCATGCGCGTCAATATGAAATCACGCGCCGGACCCGCGTTGATCCAACGCTGCAGCATGTCCACGTCTGCGGGCTCGATCGGACGCAGGCGCACTTTATCGCCGACGAGCCAGGTCGGGGCCGCTTCGCGCGGCGAACGTTTGCGCATGATAGCCGTCTGGATTGGCGGCGGCCTTGCAGCGTCCATGCTGGCCGTTGCGACGCCGGCTCCGACGGCGTCGCCTCCGGCTCCGCCGCCGACGGCCGTCCGCTCCCCGCAACTCGACGCCCTCCTCGAGCGCCACAGGCGCGCGCTCGGCCATATGCAGTCGGAAAGCGCCTCGTGGAGCGGCGTGATCACCCAAGACGGCGCGGACACCCCGTTCAGCGAGAGCGCCGACGGCGACGGGCGCTGGAAATCCAGCCTCACGCTCCCCTTCGGGCAGCACGTCGACGGCAACGACCTCGCCGTCCAGTGGGTCCAAGACCTTAACGGCAACGTCACGTTCATCCCGATCACGCGCCGGCGTTCGCTGCTCGCGCGCCTGCTCGGCTTCAACGCGGTGCTGCTGGACCCCGACATCGCCTGGGTGATCGACGGCCCGCTCACGATCGACGGGCGCCCGGTCATCCGGCTGCACGCGAAGCTCGGCACAGCCGATGCGGTGGTCTATCTCGATTCGCAGACCGCGCTGGTCAACGGCGCCCAGCTCGGCGATCGCGCCATCCGCTACGTCCAATATCAGACCTTCGACCAGCTGGTCGTGCCGACGAAAATCGTCGAGACGCAGCAAGACGAACAGGTGGCGACCACGATCAGATCGGTCACCTTCCCGCCGCTGGCTGCTGCGGACTTCGCACCCCCGCCGCCGCGCAGGCCGCAGTTCCCGTCTGGGGCTACCGAAGTCGGACTGGACTTCGAGTCGCCGCACTCGTTGATCGTCGTGCACGCCAAGGTCAACGGCACGCTGGTCAACTTCTTGCTCGACTCAGGCAGCTCGGCGTCGCTGATCGACCAGGACGAAGCGCGCGTGCTCAAACTGCCCACCGCGGGCAGCGTGCGGGTCGTCGGCGCGACCGTGCTGCGGGGCACCGTCGCACGCGCCGACGTGCTCGAGCTGGGCGGAGTGCGCTTCACGCCGTTCGTGCTCGAAGCGGTGCCGCTAGGGCTGCCGGCATCTCTGCGCGGCTTCGGCATCACGGGCATCTTAGGGTACGACGTATTCGCCCAAGTCGTGGCGCGCATCGACTATGGACGCGCGCACATCAGGCTCATCCAGCCGAGTACGTTCAGCTACAACGGCACCGGCGCGGTGCTGGCGCTGGATGCTTCATCGCGTTTACCGCGCGTGCCGGCCACGCTTGGCGAGCAGGACCCGACGACCTTCACGGTCGACACCGGCAGCGATTCGGGCCTCACCCTATATCAGGATTTCGCGCAGTCGCACGCGCGCGATTTCCTGCGCCCGGGCGATCTCGCCTCGGAAGAGTCCTCCTATCCGCAATCCCCTCAGAATCCCCAACCGCCGAGCACGCCGGATCCGGCTAGCTTCTTCGGCGATCTGATGCAGGCCAGCGGCGCGGGCGGCGCGATCCACGTCAAGACCGCGTACATAACGCGCCTCAACCTGGGCAAGTTCTCGGTCGACCGCGTCTTCACGGAGATCGTGCTCAATCCGAGCGGCGCGTTCACCCCGGCCACATCGGACGGGTTGCTGGGCGCCTCGGTCCTATCGAAGTTCGGCGCGGTGTTCTTGGATTATCCGGGCGGGCGTTTCATCTTAGAGCGCTGAGCGCGCTTCCACCAAAGCCGTCACGCGTTCGAGCTCGTCTTCGGTCATCGAGACGAATGCGACGCCGAACTCGCCGACCACCGACGTGCGCACGATCTGCGCGTTGACGTCGAGCCAGCCCCCGCCGCGCGCCGGCAAGTGCACGACGACGCGCGTGCCCTGGGCGAGCGCTTCGTCGGTCAGCAAGAGCACGCCGGCTAAGCTGATGTTATCGACCATCGCGCGGCAACGCCGCGACTCGTCCACGACTGTGAACTCGACGGGCAGCTTGATGTTGAAGCGCGGGTAACGGCGCCGGTCTACGTGCAGCTCGCCCGCGTCGCCATCGCTCAAAACGACTGCTCGATCTGGTCGACGACCCATTCCGAGGACGAGGTGCGCACCGGTGCGCTGCAGTACGAACACGCGCCGTTGACGAGCTTGAGCGGCGCACCGCACGATGGGCAGGTCGACGCAAGGCCGGTCTGGCCGACCGCGGTCTTGGCGTCGGCGCGGCGGATGAACGACCAGAATTCGGTGAACGTGGTCGGCACGCGCTGCCCGTCGACGAGCTGCTTGGTGTTCTCGTCGATCGTATAATCGGTCATGCTGGCCGTGAAAGCGACGACGATCGTGTCGTACGGGGTCGCTGCGGTCACATCGACCACTTTGGCGTGCCCGATGACGATGTTCTCGAGCATGTCGATCTGGTGCGCGGCGATGAGCTGGTCGGTCTGCATCTTGTGGCGCTCGTAGAGCGCGTCGCTCATGACGTCGCGCGCAAGGTCTTGGTTGCGCGCCATCCACGCCTGTTGGATCTTGAAGAACGCGGTCTGAGCGCGGTCGAGGAACGAGCGCTCGTCGAAGCCGGGGTCGCGCGCCTTGATGGCCGCCTCGCCGGTCGCGATGACTTGGGGATCCACCGTTCGGGTAGGTTGGTCCATGTACTGCGTCGTGGCGGCGGGTTGGAACAGGGTTTGTGTGGCGGCCTGGCCGCCCATCTGCGATTGCGCGTTGGTTTGCGCGCGATTCCATAGGTAATAGATCACGACCAGCGCGATGATGACCCAAAAGCCTGTGCCGTGGCCCAAGAACAGCAGGGGCCAGAAGCTGAACCCGCCGCCAAAGCCGCCGCCGCCGTAATTGCCGCCGCTGCTGCCGCCGTGATATCCGCCGCCGCCATAGTGGCTGCCGCCGCCGGCGCGCGCAAATGCCTCCAGCGGCCCAGCCAAGACCAGAGCCGCGCCAGCAAGCGCAGACGCCGCAGCCGGAAGAGATGACGTCTTGAGAGCGTTCATACAGGAGCCTCTACTTCTGATATGCCCAAAAGGTCGCGTCCCGGCGTCTACGCTTTGGTTTTGCCCTGCCGGACACCCGCGAGGCGGCGGGCGGTTGCTATGTTCATGCGATCGTCCTCCGGGGTCTTGGGCGTCTCGCAGATCACCGCGACGTGCGAGAATTCGGGACGGCGCAAGAGCGCGCGAAAGCCGGCTTCGCCGATCCGGCCTTGGGCGACGTGCCAGTGCAGATCGCGCTTGGCGCCGAGCGCGACCTTCGTGTCGTTGAGATGCAGCGCGCGCACGCGCGCGAAGCCGATGTGCGTGTCCACCGCCGCCATGAATGCGTCGACGCCCTTGCGGTCGTGGATATCGTATCCCGACGCCCACGCGTGCGCAGTGTCCAGACACACGCCGACCCGCTTGTCGCCGACCGCCTTGAGGATCGCGCCCAGCTCCTCCATCGTGCCGCCGCACAGGTTGCCGGCGCCGGCCGAGTTCTCCATCAGCAGCATCGGACCGGGTTTGGCGGCGGCGATGAGCTTGCCGATGGTGGCGCTCACGCGCGAGAGGCCCTTCGTGCGCGTCTGCGCGCCGTAACTTCCCAGATGCGTGTTGACGTACTCGATGCCGCCGCGCGCCGCCACCTCGAGGTCGTTGGCGACAAGCGTCGTGCTGTTCTTATGCAGGACGCGGTTCGTGGTCGTCAGGTTGACCAAATACGAGCTGTGGATGACCACGGGTTGGATGTCGTGCTCCTTGCGCAGCACCCGGAACTCTTGCCATGCGCGCGCGTCGTAGGGCGTGCGCCGCCAACCGCGCGGGTTGCCGGCGAAGATCTGGATGCACTGGCAGCCGGCTTCAAGCGCTTGTTCGATCGTCTTCTTCGGGAAGTTGCCGCCGATGCCGACGTGGACGCCGAATCTCACGGCTTGCGCGCGCAGTACAAGAACTGATCTTGTTCGACTTCGAATTCGTGCGACGGCGGCGCGAGCTCGATGATGCGCTCGCGCGCTGCGGCGAGGAACGCCTCTCGCTGGTCACCGAGCGCGATGCGCAGGTTCTCGCGCGAACGATGATAGCCGACGTATGAATCGACGGTGTAGTGCAGACCGAACCGCAGCATGCGCAATTCGCCGTCGCGGAACAGCGCGTCGGGAGGCTGTTCCGCGCCGCGTTCGACCTGCGACCAGAAGCCCGCGAGCGAGTCGCGAAAACTGCTCTCGAGCGGCGCTTCGGCGCGGCCGGTCCATTCGGTGAACAGCGTGCGCACCGCGCGCGCGTAGGGATCGTCCGGACGCGCGTGCTTCCAGAAGATGGCGAGCGCACCGCCGCTGACCAGGACGCGCGAGAACTCCGCGAGCGCAGCGGCCTCGTCGAACCAGTGGAAGGCCTGGGCGCAGATGATGCCGGCGAACGCGTTATCGGCGAACGGCAGCGCCTCGGCGCGGCCGACGTAGAATGCTGCGTCGGCTCCTGCCGGCAGACTCGAGCGCGCCACTTCCAACATCCGTTGCGCGACGTCGATGCCGGTCACGGCGAACCCGCGCTTGAGCATGCCGACCGCCGAGAGCCCGGTGCCGCAGGCGGCATCGAGGATGCGCTTGGCGCTCGGCGGCCCGATGAAGGCGGCCAGCGCGTCGAACAGCTCGTCTGAGTAGGAGGTGCGGTAGCGCGCGTAGTCTTCGACCAGCGTGTCGAAGTCCGAGGGATGTCTCACTCTTCGAGCGCGTGGGCGAGTTCGTCTGCGACGCTGTGCTCGAGTTTGGACTGGGAGTGCGGCACTTGATCGCCCTCGTGGCCCTCGACCGATTCGTGGATCTGGCCCAGCGATTCTTCGCGTGCGGCGCTCAGCGGCAGCGGGATGACCTGTCCGTTCACGCGCCGCGGCGCGCCTTCGGGCAGCGGCGGCAGCTCCGCAAGCGCGCGCAGCCCGAATGATTCGAGGAAGCGATCGGTCGTGCCGTAGATGATCGGCCGGCCCACGGTGTCCTTGCGGCCGAGCTCTTTGATGAGCCGGCGATCTTCGAGCGTCTGCATCACGCCGTCGACGTTGACGCCGCGCAGGCTTTCGACTTCGGCGCGCGTGACCGGCTGGAGATAGGCGACGATCGAAAGCGTTTCGAGCGCGGCTTGCGACATGTATGTCTTGGGCGGCAGCAAGAAACGCTCGACGTCTTCACGGCACTGCGGATCGGTCGACAGGCGCCAACCGCCCGCGACCTCGCGCAGCACGATACCGCGCCCTTCGAAAGACGCGGCGATCTCGCGCAGCGCCGCACGGACTTCCGCCGGCGGCGCCTTCGCCGCCTCGCAGATGTCGCGCTCGCTGGCCGGCTTGTCCGCGACCAGCAAGATCGCCTCGACGCGGTTACGCAGACTTGCCAAGTTGATCCGTGGCTCCCTTGGGCGCGGGCGTGACGACGATGTCGGAGAACAATGTGGGCTGCGCGCAGATCACCTTGCGCGTGCGCACGAGCTCGAGCAGCGCCAAGAACGTGACCACGACTTCGAGCCTGCGGCAGCCCGCGATCAACTCGGAGAAGGCGATGGTCGCGCGGTCGCGCACGAGGCGCAACACGTAGTTCATCTTGACGACCATCGAAAACGTCTCGCGCTTGACCACCGCCGGTCGCGCTTCCGCGTTGGCGAACGCGCGCGCCAGCGCGATCGCGAGGCTGGGCGCCTCGAGCCGGTAGTGCTGCACGAGGCCGTCTTCGCGTGCGGGCGCGCCCGGATAATACGCCGCATTCTCGTCGAGGCGGATACGGAGCTGCTCGCCCAAACGCTTGAAGTGCGCATACGCGATCAGCCGCTGGCGCAGCGACTCCTCGGCCAGCGCCGCCTCATCTTCGAGGTCATCGGAGAACGGCGGCGGCGGCGGCGGGAGCAGCTTCTTGGACTTGATGAACAGCAGGGTCGCGGCGATCACCAGATACTCGCTGGCGACGTCGATGTCCAGGCTCTCCATGACGGAGAGATACGCGACGTACTGGTCGCAGACGGCGGCCAAGCTGACGTTGGTGATATCGAGGTCTTGCTCGACCACCAGGTGGAGCAGCAGATCGAGGGGGCCGTCGAAGACGTCGAGTTTGACCAGCAGCTTGGTGCGGTCGTGCGCTTGAGCGGCCGTCGCGGCCGCGGTCGCCGCGCTTGCGGTTATTGCGTTAGCCCCCTTCGAACCCGAGCCGTGCCCAGGCGCTCCACGTGGTCAATGCGTGAAGCTCTGTTTCCCGATTTTCAAACTGCTGCCCTGCGGCATGATCTCGACGTAGATCTGGCCCGGCGTCAGACGCATCGGCGAACCCGAATCGTCTTCGAGTCGCGGCAGCGACGTTGCACCGCCCGCGACCCATTTGCCCGCGGTCGCGTGGCCGTCTTGCACCAAGACGGCAGGATAGGAGCCGTAGACGTCCATGCTCAGATCGCCGATCGAGTCGAGCACCTTAGCGGGGATCCAGACCACGACGATGTCGCTGACCTCATACGGACGGTCGTCGTCGCGATCGTGCTGCGCCTGGCCGTCGATGAAGCGCTGATATGCCACGCCGTCCCAGACGAAATGGACGTCGTATTCCAGCCAGAACGACACGATCGCCTCAGGCACAAGGCCCGGCGTCGCGCTGGGCGACGGCTGCGGCGAGTCCGCGGCGGACGGCGATGCGGTCGGTGTGCGGTCGGCGTACGAGAATTGATCCTCAAAGTGCGGTTTGTCGGCGTATCCGTACGTGGGCCCGACCTTGCGGATGCGCACGACGCTGGTGTACAAGTTATGCGGCATGTCGCGCGTGTCGTCGCGCCAAAACGCTTCAGGCGTGTGTTGGATCTCGTCCATGTCGGCGAAGCCGGCGGCGCGCAAGCCGGCCAGGAACTCGATCACGTCGTCGTTCTGACCGGCGTGCGCGAAGAACGGGTCGTACGGTCGCGCGAGGTCGACGAAATACGTGCGGGCGCTGCGCACCGGGCCGACCTCGGACGCGGGCGTGCCCAAGAACAGCGCGAGGTAGCGCGTGATGCCGCCCTCGGCCTCCACCTCGTACACGACGTCGGCGTCGTGCAGGCCGCTCTGCGGGCGCGCGTCGGGGAAATTGTCGATCATGACCGCCGCGATGCGGTGCGCGACCGCTGCCGGCGGCACGAGCGTGCCGTTGAGCGGATCCGCGACGGCGGGCGTCGGGACCGGCGAAGGCGACGCTGAGGGCGCTGGCGCGGCCGCATGTCGCGCGCAGCCGGCGCACAGCGCCATAAGCGCGACGAGCGCGCAAAGTCTGCGCGGGGTCAAAAGCCGAGTTCGGCGGCGGATTTCTCTTGGACGATCTTTTCCACGAGGCCCACGAGGCGCCGTTCGTTGAGATGGGTCATGCGCTTGCCCATTTCGGCGAGCGGCACCCACACCACTTCGTCGACCTCACCCTCCTGCGGCACCGGCGTACCGCGCTTGTAGCGCATGAGATAGAAATGCACGATCTTGCTGTGCTTGAGCCGGCTGCTGTAGAACCAGTACTTGATGTCGGCGAGTTTGTCGATGATCACACCCTCGACGCTTGTCTCTTCGAGCACCTCGCGCGTGGCGGTGTCCTCGACGCGTTCGCCGGGTTCGACGTGCCCTTTGGGCAGCGACCAGATGCGCGGCGTCGCGCGCCCGATCACCAAGCCGCAATACGACGCACCGTTGCGCTTGAGCACGAAACCGCCCGCCGAGCGCTCGTGTTTGATCCTCGTCGGGCGGCGGCGCGGCTTCACGGCGGGCTAGCTCTGGGCGTCCGAGGGCGGCGACCAGCGCAAGCCGATGCCTTTGTTCGCAAGCCTGCCGACCTGCGCTTCGTCCACCCGGCGCACCGGCGTGTGCAGCGGCATCTGCTGCACCGCGGCTGGATCCTCGTGCGCCCGTGCGACCAGCGCGCGCAGCGTTTCGACGAAGGCGTCGAGCGTGTAGCGGCTCTCGGTCTCGGTCGGTTCGATCATCAGACATTCGGGCACGACGTGCGGCCAGTACATGGTGGGCGCATGGACGCCCGCATCGAGCAATCCCTTGGCGAGATCGAGCGCGCGCACGCCGGTCTCTTTCTTGAGCTCCTCAGCGGAGCAGACGAACTCGTGGCGGCAGTAGTCCGCATACGGCACGGTGAGGAATTCTTTGACCTTGGCACGCAGATAGTTCGCGTTGAGCACGGCGAGCCGGCTGTTGGAGCGCAGCCCCTCTGCGCCATGGACGATGACGTACGCGTACGCGCGCACGATCGCGAGGAAGTGCGCAGGGAATGCGCGCACCGCGCCGATGCTCTTGGGCCGGTCTTCATCCCAGAAATACGTGCCCGACGCATCGCGCGCCATCAGCGGCGCAGGCAGATACGGCGACAGCCGCGCGCTCGCACCGACCGGACCAGAACCTGGGCCGCCGCCCCCATGTGGTACCGAGAACGTCTTGTGCAGGTTGAGATGCATGAGATCGAACCCCATATCGCCGGGGCGCGTCAGGCCGACGATCGCGTTCGCGTTGGCGCCGTCGTAGTACATAAGCCCGCCGGCGTCGTGCACGGCGCGCGTCATGTCGACGATCTCGTCTTCGAACAGACCGAGCGTGTTGGGATTGGTCATCATGCACACCGCGGCCGTACCGTCGAGCTTGGCCCGCAGCGTGGCAAGATCCGTGCGCCCGCGCGCGGTGGAGGGGATCGAGACCACCTCGTAGCCCACCATCGCGGCGCTGGCCGGATTCGTGCCGTGCGCGGTGTCGGGCACGAAGCACGTGAGCCGTTCGTGCTCGCCGCGGTCTTTGAAGTACTTCTTGGCCATGAGCATGGCGGTGATCTCGCCGTGCGCACCGGCGGCCGGCATGAGCGAGAACGCGTCCATCCCGAACAGACTCGACAGCGTGCGCTCCATGTGCCACAGCAGCCGGATGGCGCCTTGCGCCCCGTGGTCGGGCGCGAACGGATGCAGATCCGTGAAGCCGGCGAAACCCGACACCGCCTCGTTGAGCTTGGGATTGTACTTCATCGTGCACGAACCGAGCGGATAGAAATTCGTGTCTACCGAGAAGTTGCGATGCGACAGCTCGGTGAAATGGCGCGCGACCTCGAGCTCGGTGAGATCCGGCAGCGGCAGGTCGGCGCGCAGCGCGTCCGGCTCCAAGAATTGCTTCGGAGCGCCTGCGTCGCGCACGAAGTCGCTGCCGCGCCCGGGCGCGCCTTGTTCAAACAGCAGCGACGGCATGCGTATGTTCCTCGGTCAGGGCGCGCGCGAAATCGGCGATCTGCGCGGTGGTGGTCAGCTCGGTCGCGCATACGAGCAGCGCGTCGGTGAGCTCGGGGTAGAACTTGGACAGCGGCAGGCCGGCGAGGATGCCGCGCTTTTCGAGCCGCTCGGCAAGTTCGGCTGCCGGCAGCGGCGTGCGCACGACGAATTCGTTGAAGAACGGCGCGCGATCCGCGACGCCGAAGCCCGGCACCGCGGCGATGGCGGACGCAAGCGCTCGCGCGTTGGCCATGTTGGCGCACGCGATCGAGGTGAGGCCCTTGCGGCCTACGGTCGCGAGATAGATCGTCGCGATGAGCGCGCACAACGCTTGGTTGGTACAGATGTTCGAGCTTGCAAGCTCGCGCCTGATATGCTGTTCCCGACCCTGCAGCGTCAGCACGTATGCCTTGCGCCCGTCGACGTCGTGCGTCTGGCCGACCAGCCTGCCCGGCAGCCGGCGCACGTGCTCTTTGGTGGTCGCCACGAAGCCCACGTACGGGCCGCCGTAGCCGACCGGCAGGCCGAACGATTGCGCGTCGCCGACCGCGATGTCGGCGCCCAACTCGCGCGGCGTCTTGAGCACCGCCAACGAGAGGGCCTCGGCGGTCACGTGCACTGTCAGGGCGCCGCTCGCATGCCCGGCCTGGGCCGCCGGCGCGACGGCGTCGATCGCGCCGAAGAAGTTGGGGCTTTGCACGATCGCAGCCGCGATGTCATCATCGAATCTAGCCGGTACCACGGTCAAACCGTCGCGGTCCAGCGGCAGCTCGACGATGCTGATGCCCATGCCCTCGGCGTAGGTCGCCAGCACGCGGCGATAGAGCGGGTGCACGCCGCGGCTGATCGCGACGCGCCGCCGGCCGGTCGCCTGCGCCGCCATGATGACGCTTTCGACCAGCGCGGTCGAGCCATCGTACACGGACGCATTGCTCACGTCCATGCCGGTGAGCAGACAGATGTAGGTCTGCCACTCGAAGATGGCTTGCAGGCTGCCTTGGCTCGCCTCGGCCTGATACGGCGTGTATGCCGTCAGGAACTCAGAACGGAAAGCGAAGTACGGGACCGCGGGAGGCTGGTAGTGGCGATAGGCGCCGGCGCCGAGGAACGACGTCATGCGCGCCGCGCCATTCTCGTCGGCCATCGCGCGGATGTGCGCGAACGCCTCGGCCTCCGGCAGCGCCGGGGCGACGTCGATGTCTCCTTTGATCTTCAGACCCGCGGGCGGATCGGTCAGCGCTTCGAGCGAGGGCGCGCCGATGACGTCGAGCATCGCGCGGATGTCCTGCGGCGTGTGCGGGGTGTACATCGCTAGCCTGCCGCCGCGTCGACGACCTTTTGGTATGCCGCGGCATCCAGCAGATTCTTGGCCTGGCCCGCATCGGCAAGCGTCATCTTCACCAGCCAGCCGCCGCCGTAGGGCTCGCTGTTGACCTTCGCCGGATCGTTCTCGACATCGCCATTCACGTGCGTGATGGTGCCCGAGAGCGGCGCGAAGATATCCGACACCGCTTTCACCGACTCGATGACGCCCATCTGTTTGAACTGCTCGACCGTGACGCCGGCCTTGGGCATCTCGACGTACACGATATCGCCGAGCGACGACTGCGCGTAGTCGGTGATACCGATGATGGCGCTGGTGCCGTCAAGCTTCACCCATTCGTGCTCTTTGGTGTACAGCAGGTCTTGCGGTAGCTCCACGCTCGTATCGCTTCCTTCTCTTATCGGGGGCGTTTGTAGAAGGGCAGCGACACCACGCTCGCGCGATGGCGCTGTCCGCGGATCTCGACCTCAAGCACGGTGCCCGGCGCGCTCGCATCGGCGCGCACCAGTGCGGTGGCTATGTTCTTGCCGCCGAGCGCCGGTGCCGGGGAGCCGCTGCGGATCTCGCCGACGCGCTCATCGCCGCGCCACACGGAGTAACCCGCGCGCGCAGGCGCGCGACCGTCCATGGTCATGCCGACGATGCGGTCGTAGCCGCCGCCGGCGCGCTGGCGCGCCAGCGCCTCCTTGCCGACAAACCCTGGCTTGTCAAGTTTGACGAACGGATCGAGTCCGGCTTGCAGCGGCGTGATGTCTTCTTCCAACTCATGGCCGTACAGCGGCATGCCCGCTTCCAGACGCAATACGTCGCGCGCTCCCAGACCTGCGGGCTGCAAGCCGACGCGCGCGCCCTCGCGCGTCAATGTCTCCCACAACTGCTGCGCGGCGCCTGCCGCGATGAACAGCTCGAAACCGTCTTCGCCCGTATAC
>Ga0209656_10000278_pt1 | contig 34154 bp, 37 predicted proteins | sample BogFormECP12_OM2_FD_188239 | JGI IMG/M metagenome (GOLD analysis project Ga0209656, IMG submission 188239) | Bog forest soil microbial communities from Calvert Island, British Columbia, Canada - ECP12_OM2 (SPAdes) (version 2) | ecosystem: Environmental > Aquatic > Freshwater > Wetlands > Bog ...
GCTCCTCAGCATCGCTTCGCTCTGCATCGTCGCCGGCGCGGGTCACAAGCGCCGCTCCTCAGCATCGCTTCGCTCTGCATCGTCGCCGGCGCGGGTCACGCTCCGACACTACCGGGGTCCGTCGGCTCACTAAAGGGGCGAGGACCGACCGGCTAACCGGGAGCGGACACCTTGCGGTGAGCGCGCAGCGCCTGGATCTCGCGCTCGAAATCGTCTGCAGACGAAAAGGACCGGTACACCGAGGCGAATCGCAGATAGGCCACCTCGTCGAGTTCTCGCAGCGGACCGAGGATCGCCAGCCCGACCTCGTGGCTGGGGACTTCCGGTGAGCCGCTGGCCCTTACCGCATCTTCGACCTGCTGGGCCAGTAGGTTCAGCGCATCGTCGTCGACCTGGCGACCCTGACAGGCCCGGCGCACACCGCTGATCACCTTCTCCCGACTGAACGGTTCGGTGACGCCGCTGCGCTTGACGACCGCTAGCACCGCGGTCTCCACCGTGGTGAATCGCCGCCCGCACTCGGGGCATGACCTGCGACGCCGAATGGCCTGACCTTCGTCGGTCTCCCGGGAGTCAACCACCCGGGAATCGGGATGGCGACAGAACGGACAGTGCATGACCGCTCCTTCGCCGCGCCGACAACGGGATGTCTGAGACCACCCCGAGCGTACCTGCGCGGTCCCCGCGGACCTAGCGTCATCGGAGGTCGCGCCCGGTATCCGCGGCCGTCACGGCAGTTATCGACGACCATTGAGCCACGCGGGTTTCGGCGCTGCACGGCGGAACCCTCAGCCCACCGGTGCGATCAGCGTCGAACCGGCGGTCACCGTGGCGGAGTCGAGATCGTTGAGTTCGCGGATGCGCGCGGCGACCTGACCGGTCGGCGCGTCGGGTGCCACCCGGGCCGCCAAGTGCTGCAGAGTCTCCCCTGGTTCGACCCGCACCACGGCGAGCCGGTCGGGAATGTGAGCCGCCTTCTGGTCGGAGTCACTACGCAGCATGTCTCCGACGTGCGCCACCAGCCCGAGCCACACGGTGATCAGCGCGGCGAGGATTGCCAGCCCCACGGTGGTCGCCGGCGTGATCGGACGTGGCCGATGCGGCGCCGTCGACATCAACACTCCGGTGCCGCGGTAACGCGGGGGCGACGCGACCGGCCTCGACGGCTGCGGACCCTGTGATCCGGGCCGGCCACGGTGGCCTGCGGGACGCACCCGGACCGGCCGACAGCGGATCGGCGCGCTGGGTGAGATCGTCTCGATGGGCATCATGTGCGTTCCTCCAGTCAGCTAGGTTCGATCACTTGTTCGAAGCATAATCGATAGTGTGTTCGAATTCCGAACATGTGATCGAACTGTTGCACACACAGCAGACGATAGGGCGCCCCACCGACAACTTTCGCACCGCAGCGGGGCGAGAAATCCGACACGCCTCGAACACATGTTTGATATCGACGCCGGGTGCGGCTACATTCGTCCGTATGAGCGACAGCGATACAACGGGCGGCGGCCCCGAGCGCGGTGCGCGATCTGGGGATTCGGGGCTCACGCAGCGGCAGCGCACGATCCTGGACGTCATCCGGGCTTCGGTCACCACTCGCGGATATCCCCCGAGTATCCGGGAAATCGGCGATGCGGTCGGTCTGACGTCGACTTCCTCGGTGGCCCACCAATTGCGCACGCTTGAGCGCAAGGGCTATCTGCGCCGCGACCCCAACCGCCCGCGCGCGGTCGATGTTCGCGGCGCCGACGACACCGCGAGGCCGCCGGTTCTAACCGACGTCTCGGGCTCGGACGCGCTGCCCGAACCGACCTTCGTTCCCGTCTTGGGACGTATTGCGGCCGGCGGCCCGATCCTTGCCGAGGAAGCCGTCGAGGACGTCTTTCCGCTGCCGCGAGAACTCGTCGGCGAGGGCGCGCTGTTCTTGCTCAAGGTGGTCGGTGACTCGATGGTCGACGCCGCGATCTGCGACGGTGACTGGGTCGTGATCCGTCAGCAGAACGTGGCTGACAACGGCGACATCGTGGCGGCGATGATCGACGGGGAGGCCACCGTCAAGACCTTCAAGCGCACCGGTGGCCAGGTCTGGCTGATGCCGCACAATCCGGCCTTCGATCCCATCCCGGGCAACGACGCCGCCGTGCTCGGCAAAGTCGTCACGGTGATCCGCAAGATCTAGCTGCTGCGGCCCGGTCGGCTAGTCGGCTTTGGTGAACCCGTTCGCTTGCGCGATTTCTTCGGTGGCGAACCAAATTTCGGCGAGCGTGTCCTCATATAGCTCACTGTCGGGCATGTAGTAGACGCCGAAGCTGGCGTTGGCCTTGACGGGGTATCCTTCCGGCACCTGGTAGGGGTCATCCATCGGAAGGTGAATCGCCAACTGGCCGGCCGCAATTGGCGTAGCCGCAGTGAAGTGGGTGGTGTCTTCGTCGATGTCCGCTGCTGCGTGTCGTCCGCCTCGGACTTCGCCCAGTATTGGGATCCCCGTCGGCGCCGTGTCCACTGCGTCGGGATCCTCGTCAAGGTGCTCATCGAAGTGTTCGTCAAAACGCTCGTCAAGGTGCTCGTCGAACTGTTCGTCAAGGTGCTGGTCGAAGTGCTCGTCCAGGTCTTCGTCCAACGCGGAGAACTCTGCGGGACTTGCGATTTCGCGGGACGTCGGCTCGTCGACCAATTCGGCGTGCCCAGGCGGCATCCCGGTGCTGGCCGACTGACTGGGCAGGCGGACGGTTCGCGGACGCAGTGCCGCCCGGTAGCCGTCGGACAAGCTCGACGACGCGAGATCGCTGTCGGCCTCCGGCGACCAGCGGGAAACAGACTCCGTTACGGGCTCGTCGCCAGGTTCGATGGCCTTGCCGTCACGTCCGGCACGGCGTCGACGCCACCCCCACCCCACCAGTCCGGCGATCCCGACCAGGACCAGCGCCGGGACGCCGACCAGAAGCAACCACCGACGCCAGTTCACCGCGCTGAGGCCGCCGCCGCTCGACGTCGCACCAGCCGGCGTCTTCTGCCCCGGCACCTGCAGGCCGGACAGTGACGATGCCAAGTTCGCTGGCTGGGTGCTGAACGTGTTCTTCGCCTGGTTCCAGGAGATCTGGCCACCGGTGAACTTCTGCGTAAGCACGTGCTTGTTCGCCGTCTGATCGCTCAAGGGCGCGCCCAGCTTGCCGGCGGCTCCCCCGAGTTTGTCCCACGCCGCTTTGATGGCGCCGCGGATCACAAACGCGCCGTGCTCGGGCGTCCAGAAGATCACCGGCTTGTCGGCGGCGGCAAACGCGCCCACCCGGCTGGCCGACTTGAGACCGCCGTCGGCCTCATTGGCGATCGGGAAACCGAGGCTGCCGCCCGGGCCGCCCAGCGCCTCGTACCTGGTTAGAATGTCGCTCTCGACGGCGTTGGCGCCGCTGGCCGGGCTGAAGAAGATCTTGCCGCCGGCGAAGTTTTGGGCCAGCCCGTCGCCGCCCACTGGATACTGATCGCCCTGTTTGGCACCCAGCGGGCCGGAGGGGCCGCCGGCCGCACGCCACGCCATGTTGATGGCCGCGGTCGGATCGATGGGTACTTGCAGGTCGCTGAGCCCTCCCGCCAGGTTGGGCGGGACGGTGGTGAAGGCTTTGGTCAGCCGGTTCCATGACACTCGGCCGGCGCTGAATGCCTGAGTCGCGACTTCCCCGTCGTAGGTTTCGTCGCCGACCGGAACGCCGAGCACACCACCGGAGCTGCCCAGTTTGTCCCACGCGGCGTTGATCGCCCCGCGGACCACGAAGGCCCCGTGCTCGGCGGTCCAGTAGATCAGCGGCTTGTCGCTGGCCGAGAAGGTGCTGACCCGGCTGTCGGGTCCCGCCAGCCCGCGCGCTTCGTTCATGGTGGGAAAGCCCAGGTCGCTGGCGGCCGGGCCACCCAGAGCCTCGTACTTGTCCAGGATTGCGCCCGACATCGACCTGGGGCCGGTCGCCGGCGTGAAGAACATCTTGCCGTGCACGAAGTCCTGGGCGAATCCTGCGCCCGCGGCATATGCCTCACCCTGTTTGGCGCCGAGATCCGAATTGTCGCCGCCGGCGTCCTTCCACGCTGCGGTCATCGCATTGTCGGCATCGCCAATCGGAGATGCCGACGCGACTGGCGCGAATAGCGCCGTGCTTAGCCCAAAGGCTGCCGCCAGCGCCATCGCACGCGCCACGAACGTGCCAGATCGACGTTTGTGCCCTGCCATCACACCTCCCGGCGGCCGCCCCACCAGTTGCAACCGCTCGGCGGGCCGGCACAACAGTGGTCCGGCCGACGGCAATTGCGATGTCATATCGAAGACCCTACGGAAGGGATATCACGTCGACGCTGAAATGATCTTCACATCGTTACTTGGTGTCGCATTCTGCTCCTTCAATTTTGCGTCACTGCGCCCGATACCGGGGTGGCTTCCGGAGCGGTCTGGTCCATGATCGCCGGGCTCGTCCTGGTCGACGACCTGTTCAGCGTCCGCACGCCACACGCCGACGTTGCGCGAAGCGGCGGTGTGGTCGGCCCTTTACCGGAATCGCGATCGCGTTCGGTTTTGACATCTGGGCCTTCGGCGGGACACCTATGGGCGTCGAATACTTCGCTTGTTACGTCAGCAACGACTCTTTCTGTTCATCGTGAGTAGTTTCGCTGTGCCGTGGATCGCCGCGCAGAGAGTGCTGTTATTTCGGCATCCTCTTGGCGATGTCGGTACACCGCGGATTCATTTTTTGGCGCCGCGTTGATCGCGGTCTTGCAGCCCGTCGTTGCGCACGACGCTCAGGCTCCAGCTGGAGGCCGAGGCTACGGCCGACGGCCTCGGCTAAACGCCCAGGCTACGGCCGATGATTTCCTTCATGATTTCGGTGGTGCCGCCGTAGATCGTCTGCACCCGCGCGTCGAGATAGGCTCGCGCAATTGGGTATTCGCGCATGTAACCGTAGCCGCCGTGCAACTGCAGGCAGCGATCGATCAGGTATACCTGCTTCTCGGTGGAATACCACTTGGCCATCGCCGCCTGGTCGGCAGTCAACTTCTCGTCGAGGTGCAGGCGGATGTACTCGTCGACCATGATGCGGACCGCGGTGGCCTCGGTCGCCAACTCGGCCAGCAGGAATCGGCTGTTCTGGAAACTTCCGATCGACCTGCCAAAAGCCTTGCGCTCCTTGGTGTATTGCAGGGTCTGCTCCAGCACCGTCTCCATTGCGGTGGCGGCCATGATCGCGATCGAAATCCGTTCCTGCGGCAGGTTTTGCATCAGGTAGATGAAGCCCATGCCCTCCTCACCGAGCAGATTCTCGGCGGGAACCTTGACGTCGGTGAATGACAGCTCGGCGGTATCTTGGGCGTCCAGGCCGATCTTGTCGAGGTGCCGGCCGCGCTCGAAACCCTCCATGCCACGCTCGACAGCCAGCAGCGAAAAGCCTTGCGCACCTTTGTCCGGATCAGTCTGGGCCACCACGATCACCAGGTCGGAGTTGATGCCGTTGGTGATGAACGTCTTCGACCCGTTCAGCACGTAGTGGTCGCCCTGCTTGACCGCGCGGGTCTTGATACCCTGCAAATCGCTGCCGGTGCCCGGCTCGGTCATGGCGATCGCGGTGATCAGCTCGCCGGTGCAGAACTTCGGTAGCCAGCGCTCTTTTTGGTCGTCGTTGGCCAATCGCAGCAGATAGGGCGCCACCACATCGTTGTGCAGTCCGAACCCGATGCCGCTGTAACGGCCCGCAGTGGTCTCTTCGGTGATGATCGTGTTGTAGCGGAAGTCAGGGTCGCCGCCGCCGCCGTACTGCTCGGGCACCGCCATGCCCAGGAAGCCTTGCTTCCCGGCCTCCAGCCACACCCCGCGGTCGACGATCTTCGCGTTCTCCCATTCGTCGTGATGGGGGGCGACGTGGCGGTCCAGAAACGCCCGGTAGGACTCGCGGAACAATTCATGCTCGGGTTCGAACAGCGTGCGCTGGTATTTGACGGCACTACCCATGGATGACCTCCGGCAGGGCTTGGGACTCTGCCGCCCAAGATATACCAACTACCAACCGGATGGTTGGGCGGCCCGCGGTGCCTACCCGGGCTTACAGTCAGCGACGTGGACGAAACGCTCCTGGTGGAAGAACGCGGACAGCTGCTCGAATTCTCCTACACCGACATGCTGTGCTACGCCGGGCCGTATTCGCCGGCCGGCGTGGCGAATGCCTTCAAAGTGATGCAGCGGGCATTTGCGGCGTTGTCCCCAAACCAACCGCCGCAGCGGCGATCGGTCCTCATCCGCACCGCCTTTCAAGGACCGGGAGCACGTGACGGCTTCGAGGCCGTCACCCGTGCGGTGACGGACGGCCGCTACACGGTTGACCCGGCACTGGCACGACCCCGTCGGGGACGGCTGCTGCAGAGTTTCGTCTTCCAAATCACCATCGCAGGCCGCTCGGCGACGCTGTTGCTGCGCCCCGGCTTCGTCACGGCTGAATTCATCGACCTGGCCGGCAAATCCGATCGCAGTCAGACCCAAGAAGCACACCTGGACCAGCTCAAAGCAGAGCTTGCGCAGCGAGTCCTGGCGGCACCTGCCGAAGACGTGTACGACATGGCCGACTGAGATCGACCCAACGGAACGTTAAATTCCTCAACGCTCGCTGAATAACTTTGTTTGTTCTTTTCGCCTTCCGGCGTTTCCGCTCTCTGCGGCTAGGGTGGCAACGACGGCACGCAAGCGGCCGGACGGGCCTCAGTGAGCGCCGTTCGCCGAGAATTGGCGCAGGCTGGCGGCCAGCGCCACCGGCACGCGCGCACGGATTCGGGTGCCGTCGTTGGTGTGCTCGGTCTGCTGCACCCGGCCGTCGGCGTGCACGCGAGACACCAAATCACCACGGTTATAAGGGATTACGACGTCGACGGCGGTGTCCGTGGGGGCCGCCAGCTCGGCCATCCGCCGACGCAGCGCGTCGATGCCATCCCCGGTGCGCGCCGAGACGAATACCGCCGCGGGCAGCGCGCGGCGCAGCTTGGCCAGCCCCAAATCGCTTGCGGCATCGACCTTGTTGACCACCAGCAGCTCCGGCGCCGGATCGCCGTGATGATCGGCGATCACTTCGGAGATCACTTGCCGCACGGCGCTGATCTGCGCCAGCGGGTTGACGTCGGAGCCGTCGACGACGTGCAGCAGCAGGTCGGCGTCGACGACCTCTTCCAGCGTCGAGCGAAACGCCTCGACCAACTGGGTCGGCAGATGCCGCACGAAACCGACGGTGTCGCTGACCACGTACGCACGCCCATCGTCGAATTCGCCACGGCGAGTGGTGGGTTCCAGGGTGGCGAACAGCGCGTCCTGCACCAGCACCCCCGCTCCGGTCAACGCATTGAGCAGACTTGACTTGCCGGCGTTGGTGTAGCCGACGATCGCGATCGACGGCAGATCGCTGTCCAGTCGGCGGCTGCGCTGAGTGTCGCGGACCTGCTTCATCGCCTTGATGTCGCGGCGCAGCTTCGACATTCGCTCGCGGATGCGGCGACGATCGGTCTCGATCTTGGTCTCACCTGGACCACGCAGACCCACGCCGCCGCCGCTGCCGCCGGCACGGCCACCGGCCTGCCGCGACATCGATTCACCCCAACCGCGCAGCCGCGGCAACATGTACTCCATCTGCGCCAGCGTCACCTGGGCCTTGCCTTCGCGGCTGGTGGCGTGCTGGGCAAAGATGTCGAGGATCAGCGCCGTGCGGTCGATGACTTTGACCTTGACGGCCTTCTCCAGCGCGGTCAGCTGAGCCGGGGACAGCTCGCCGTCGCAGATGACGGTGTCGGCACCGGTGGCCAGCACCACCTCCCGCAGCTCCTGCGCCTTGCCCGAGCCGATGTAGGTCGAGGCATCCGGCTTACTGCGACGCTGGACCATGCCTTCGAGCACCTGCGAACCGGCGGTCTCGGCCAGTGCGGCCAGTTCGGCGAGGCTGGCATCGGCATCCGCGGCGCTGCCCTCGGTCCACACGCCGACCAGCACGACCCGCTCGAGGCGCAGTTGCCGGTACTCGACCTCAGAGATGTCGGCGAGTTCGGTGGATAGCCCGGCGACGCGGCGCAACGCCGAACGGTCGTCGAGAGCAAGTTCACCCGTGCTGGGCGGCAATTGGTCGGGAAAATCTGGATACGTCATAGGTAATTAGATGGTGCACGCCAAAACGGCTACATGCACCCGAATTAACGCTGCGCTGCCTGCCACCATTCCTCGCTGAGTTCCCCGTGAGCGACCAGCACCGACGGCCCACGCAGGTAGCTGGTCGCCTCGGTGATGGTGACGACGACATCGCCGCCCGGTATCCGCACGGTCAGCGTGCCGCTGGCCGCGCCGGCATAGGACAGTGCAGCCACCGCAGCGGCGACCGTTCCGGTGCCGCACGAACGGGTTTCGCCGACGCCGCGCTCGTGCACCCGCATGCTGACCGCGCCGTCGGCCGGCGCGGTCAGGACCTCGACGTTGACCCCCTCGGGGAACTGCGCCTTGTCGAACGTCACCGGCGCCGCGACGTCCAGAGCCGCCAGTGCCTCGAGGGTCAATTCAGGGTCCACACACGCCAGGTGCGGGTTGCCGACGTCGACGGCCAGCCCGCTGAAGGCGCGGCCACCGACGACCGCCTGCCCCTGGCCCAACGCGTTGGATTTGCCCATGTCGACGCTGACGTCGGCGTTGGTCGCATCGACGTGATGCAGCACGACGGGTCGGGGGCCGGCCAGTGACCCGACGATAAACTCGTCGCGGGATTCCCAGCCGCTGGCGCGCAGGTAATGAGCGAATACTCGCGCGCCGTTGCCACACATCTGCGCGGTCGACCCGTCGGCGTTGCGGTAGTCCATGTACCAGTCGTCGGCGGTCACGCCGTCGGGCACGCGATCCAGCAGCCCCGCAGCCAGCACCGCACCCGCGGTGGTGACCCGCAGCACCCCGTCGGCGCCGAGTCCACGACGCCGATCGCACAACGCAGTCACCACCGCGGGCGTCAGCGTCAGCTTGGCGTCCAGATCGGGCAGCAACGCGAAGTCGTTCTGCGTGCCGTGACCCTTGGCAAATATCACCTGCTCAGGATACGTGGCGCCAGGCGCGCACCGCCGCGTCCGCATTGTCGGCCGCGCTGGCATCCAGCCAATGGATCCGGTGGTCACGGCGAAACCACGACCGCTGGCGCCGCACATAGCGGCGGGTGCCGATGAACGTCGGTTCCCGCGCGGCGTCGCCGTTGCCGCCGGCGTCGAGGTCGGCGAGCACCTGCGAATAACCCAACGCTCGCGACGCGGTCACGCCGTCACGCAGCCCGCATCCGAGCAGTCTGACCACTTCGTCGACCAGACCATCATCGAACATCGTGTTGGTGCGTTCGGTCAGTCGCTGGTCGAGAAGCTCAGTATCACAATCCAATCCGACGATCACGGTGTCCCAGCGCGGTGTGCCGATCACGGGTGCCGACGCGGCGAACGGCTGACCGGTGAGTTCGACGACCTCAAGCGCACGCACGATGCGCCGGCCGTCGGTCGGCAGGATCGAAGCCGCGGCCGCCGGGTCGCGACCGGCAAGCTCGGCGTGCAAGCTCCCCACCCCGATCTCGGCAAGCCGCAACTCCCACTTCGCCCGCACCGCCGGGTCGGTCGTCGGGAACGACCAGTCGTCGAGCAGCGATTGGATGTAGAGCATCGACCCGCCGACCAGGATCGGCACCCTCCCCCGGGCCGCGATCGCCTCGATGTCGGCAGCCGCGGCGCTCTGATAGCGGGCGACGGTCGCGGTCTGGGTGACGTCGAGGACGTCGAGCTGGTGATGCGGGATGCGGCGGCGTTGCGCGACAGGCAGTTTCGCGGTGCCGATGTCCATCCCGCGGTAGAACTGCATCGCGTCGGCGTTCACGATTTCTCCGCCGAGCCGCTCTGCGACGTCGAGGGCCAGCTGCGACTTACCGGTGCCCGTCGGGCCGACGATCGCCAGCGGCCTCACGGCTGCCAGACACCGGCGAAGTACCCGACGCCGTAAGGCGCCGCCCGGTACAGCTCCTTGGCCGATCGCGGTGCCGGCTCGGCGAGACCCGCGAGCACACCGAAGGCCACCCGCCCCATGACCTGCTCGGGCAGCCGGCTCAGCGCGGCCACGTCGCCGCTGGCCAGCGCATCGTCTAGGGCAAGCTGAACATCAACGTCAGCGGGGCGATATCCACCCGGGGCGGCCGGGGTCAACGTGTTGGCGCCGTCGGCGCTCACCAGAACGCCCGTCGGCTCGTCCGCCGCGCCGATCTCGGTGCGCAGTTGCCTGCCGAGGGCCAGCGCAGCGTCAGCATCGTGGTTTGCGGCGTACGCACGGACCTCGGCTCGAGCATCTGGCTGCGCCTGATCCCGCATCCACCCGGCGATCAACGCGCAGAGCGGCAGCTCGACCGGCTGACCGGTTGCCTGCTGCGAGAGCCGCACCACCACATCGACACCGAAACCCGCAAACGTCCCAACGCCGTCCGGGCCTACCACGACGTCGGTGGTGGCCGCCACCCCAACGACCACCCAGCGTGGCGGCAGGGCCGCGACAGCGGCGATCATGGCCGCCCGCAGCTCGGCCACCTCGTCGGCCGCCGCTCCGGCGAGCTCGGGGACCAGCACCGGCGCAGACGGAATGATCGCGATAGTGCTCAACACGCCATCAAACTAACGTTCCGACGGCGAAAGGGGTTGCCCAATGGCCTTCGACCGCCCCGTGCCGAACTCCTCCATCGTCGCGGCCTCGCCGCGAGCCAGCGCCACGGTCGACATGATCATCACGATCACCGCCGCCAACAAGACCAACAATGTCTCCTCGTCGACGCGCACGCTCTCCGAGAGCACGGTGATGGCCAAGATCCATCCCACCAACGGTTTCGCCAAGGTCATTGTCGGCAACGACGCCGTGAGGTCGCCGGCGCGAAAAGACGCCTGTTGGAACACCATGCCGGCCAGCGCGACGGCGAGCCAGGCATACAATTCGGGCGCGCGCAGCAGCGCCCCCACGCCGTCTTCGCTCGCTTCGACAACACCCTTTGTCAGCACCGCGAACAGCGCCAGCGACGAGCCGGCCACCACTGCCAGCAACACCGCGGCTACGGCACCTGACCAGATTCGGGCGCCCAGCACGCAGAACACCAATGCCGGGCCCATCACAATGGCCACCACCGCCCAGGTTTCCAGCGGGGCGCGCTGCTGGTCGGACGTCGGATTGCCGACCATGACGATGACCGCCACCGCGGCCGCCAGCGCCGCCGCCCAGAACCATTCCCGAGCGGTTACCCGGTGATGGGTGATCCGCGCGTTGATCGGTAACGCGAACAGCAACACCGTCACCTGCAGCGCGGTCACCAACATCACCGACCCCAGGCTCAGCGCCGCGGCCTGCAGAGCGTAATTGGCCACCGCGGCCACCGCGCCCCACCACCACCGGGTGTCGCGCACCGACAGCAGGAACAGCTCCCACGCGCCGACCGGTTTGTCGACGATTTCGTGTGCAGAACGCTGCCGGATGACGGAGCCGATCGCTGATACCAGGGCGGCGCCCAAGGCAAGCAGTGCGGCGACCACATTCGCACTCCCCATGGGCGACCTCCTCAGCGACTCCCGACCAACTGTTCCATGCACAGGCTACTGAGCGGGGAATCCAAGGCCTCGGCGCGCCGCGCCACAGCAAATGCCAAACTCACGCTTAACAGTAAATGTCCGGCAAATAGCTAACGTTACGACGGCGCCCTCTGGGTAACGATCACATCACGTCCGGCGCCGGCCGCGATGGTGGCAGCCTCGCCGCGAGCCAGCGCAATGGTCGAGACGACAACCACCACCGCGGCGGCGATCAGCACAAACGACTCGGGGCCGCCGACGCGCAACGTCTCGCCGAGCACCAGCACCCCGAGCAGCGACGCCACCACCGGCTTCGCCACAGTCACTGTCGGCAGCGAGGCGGTCAGCGCACCGGCACGGAACGACGACTGCTGAAAGATCATCCCGGCCAACGCGGCCGGTATCAGAGCGTAGGTCTCGGGCGCCCGCAGCAATGCCCCAAAACCGCCTTCGACCGCCTCAACGGCACCTTTGGTCAGCACCGCGAACAGCGCCAGCGACGAGCCCGCCACCACCGCCAGCAGCACCGGCGCGGCCGGGCCGCCCGACCAGAGCCGCGCGCCGAGCACGCACAACACCAAGATCGGACCCAGCACTACGGCCACCGCCACCCAGGTCTGCAGCGAACCCCGGTCGTTGCCGGCGCTCGGGTCACCGACAGTGACCAGGACCGCCAATGCGGCAGCCAGCAGCACCGCCCACATCCACTCCGACCGGGTGACCCGGTGATGAGCCAGCCGCGCATAAATCGGCAACGCGAACAGCAGCGACGTCACCTGCAGCGCCGTCACCAGCATCACCGAACCCAGCGCCAGCGCGCCCGCCTGCAGGCTGTAATTGGCGACCGCGCCGGCGGCGCCGAGCCACCACCGCCTGTCGCGCACCGACAACCGGAACAGCTCGAGGTGGCCAACCTGCTTATCGGTGATTTCCTGCGCCGACCGCTGACGGACCACGTCGCCGATCGCGGACGCCAGCGCGGCGCACAGCGCGATCAAAGCGGCGAAATCCGCTTTCGACATGCCCGATCTCCTCGCCGACGGCCAGCCCGCAACCGGCTATCTACACCGCCCGTTTACCACCTGTTTCCAGGGATACCCTATGGCGCTGGAGACGGGCAGCGGCGCAGGCACAAGCTGCGAGGGCCCGGTTATTGCGGTAGTCCGAGGCGGTGACGCAGACGCTGCCGTGGGCAGGGGAAAACGGGCTGCAGTGCCAACTCGGAACGCACCGCGCAACAAGCTGCTTCAATACTCCTGGGGCACTCCTGGTGCCCGACGAATGCAGTTGACGGCGCCGCAATGCGCGGCAGGTGCGCGGCCAACAACCGCGCGAAGGGTTAGGTGACGGCACCCCATGACGCCTGAAGAAACACAGAACGGACCCCGGCCCACCCCGCGGCCGGGACCGCGGCCCGGGCCCAAACCGTCATCCCGTCCTCACCCTCACCCAGTCGCGGGGCCGCTGCCCAATGACCCACATCGATTCGGACGCGTCGACGCCGACGGAACGGTATGGCTGATCACCGCCGCTGGCGATCGGGTCATCGGGTCGTGGCAGGCCGGCGACGCCGAAGCCGCGTTCGCCCATTTCGGTCGACGATTCGACGACTTGAGCACCGAAATCACGCTGATGGAAGAGCGCCTGGCCTCCGGCACGGGCGACGCCCGAAAGATCAAGGCGACCGCCGCCAGCCTGGCCGAGACGTTGCCGTCGGCGCATGTGCTCGGGGATGTCGATGCGCTGGCCGCACGGCTTGCCGGCATCGGTGAGCGAGCCGAAGCTGCCGCCGCCGCCGACCGCTCCCGTCGCGACGAGCATCGCGCGGCCCAAACCGCCCGCAAGGAGGCACTGGCCGGCGAAGCCGAGGAGCTGGCCAATACCTCGACGCAGTGGAAAGCCGCCGGCGATCGGCTGCGCGCGATCCTCGACGAATGGAAGACGATCAGCGGTTTGGACCGCAAGACCGACGACGCGCTGTGGAAGCGCTACTCGGCTGCGCGGGAAACCTTCAACCGGCGACGCGGATCCCATTTCGCCGAATTGGACCGCGAGCGGACGGGTGCCCACGAGGCCAAGGAACGGCTCTGCGTACAGGCCGAAGAGCTCGTCGATTCGACGGACTGGGGCGCGACCAGCGCCGCGTTCCGCAATTTGCTGACCGAGTGGAAGGCCGCCGGGCGTGCGGCCCGCGATGTCGATGACGCGCTGTGGCACCGCTTCAAGGCCGCTCAGGACACCTTCTTCAAGGCGCGTAATGCCGCAACCGCCGAACGAGACAGCGAACTGCACGCGAACGCCACGGCCAAGGAGCAGCTGCTGGTCGAGGCGGAAAAGCTCGACACGAGCAACCACGAAGCCGCGAGGTCGGCGCTGCGGTCGATCTCCGACAAGTGGGACGCGATCGGCAAGGTGCCGCGGGAGCGGTCGGCCGAGCTCGAGCGGCGGCTGCGCGCAGTCGAGAAGAAAGTGCGCGACGCCGGCGAATCGGACTGGTCCGACCCCCAGGCGCAGGCCCGCGCCGAGCAGTTCCAGGCACGTGCCGAGCAGTTCGAACGCCAAGCCCAGAAGGCCGAGGCGGCAGGGCGCAGCAAGGAAGCCGAAGAGGCCAAGGCGAATGCCCAACAGTGGCGGCAATGGGCCGACGCCGCCGCGGATGCGCTGACCCGCAAGCCCTAGCTGGACTCGTTGCCGTTGTCGTCGGGCGCCTGGGTCTGCTCGGAATCGTCGAGAGTTTCAAGCAGCGTCCGGGACTGCTTGACCGCGACCGCCCGACGACGCTGCTCCTCGGCGGCAAGTTGCACGATCGTGCGCGACCACACCACCCGCGCCCAGTGAAACGTCAACAGGATGATCGTGATCCAGGCCACGACCAGACCGACACCGGGTCCGGGATGACCGGCGGCAACGGTCTGCCGTGACCAAACGGCCAGTAACCCGGCAGCGCTGGCCACCGCCGAGCCCGCCAGGGCCACCCAGGCCAACGCCCAGCGTCGGGTCAACAACGCCAACATCGAGAAGCCGACGCCGAAAACCAGTGCCAGCCAGGCGAATACCCGTGACGGCAGCGCCACCGCCGCCGCCCCGGAACCATGGGTGGAAAACAGCACATCCCATCCGCGCACGTGACCGGTATGCGGCAAGATGAACGACCCAATCAGCACGAATACCAGGATGGCAACGACCAAAGCCCTTGCGCCCGGCTCGATTTCACGGGCGATTCGCCGCTCTGCCGCTTCGATATCATCCCGGAAGGCGTCGAATTCGCCCTTGTTGCGCCCGCTTTCACTCATCGAGTGCACCCCAGCGGCTCCTCCGCCGCAGCCGGTTGCCCCACTCCCGGCATGCCGAGGTTTAATGGCCCGGCTCCTCCTCTGACTCGTCCCTCGTCCGCATCGTCGCCAGGCGGACCGACGCCGCTCGGACGTTGCCCGCAGGCGTGAGCATCACCGGCGCGGGTGCGGCGGTGGGTAATGACGTCGCCGTCGGCGATGAGGTGATGCGGCGCGGCGTCGGTGATGATCGTCGTGACGATGTCGCCCGGACGCACCTGCTGAGTGCCCGGCGTGAAATGCACCAGGCGACCGTCTCGCGCGCGTCCGCTCATCCGCGCGGTGCGGCTGTCTTTGCGGCCCTCGCCGGTGGCCACCAGCAACTCGACGGTCCGTCCGACCTGGTGGCGGTTCTCCTCCAACGCGATCTGTTCCTGCAGCGCCACCAGGCGTTCATACCGTTCCTGCACGACGGCCTTGGGCAGCTGACCGTCCAGTTCGGCGGCGGGAGTGCCGGGGCGCTTTGAGTATTGGAAGGTGAACGCACCGGAGAAGCGGGCCCGTCGAACGACGTCCAACGTCGCGGCGAAGTCCTCCTCGGTCTCGCCGGGGAAGCCGACGATCAGGTCGGTGGTGATCGCCGCGTGCGGCATCGCCGCCCGCACCCGCTCGATGATGCCGAGATAACGCTCAGCGCGATACGACCGCCGCATCGCGCGCAACATCCGGTCGGACCCGGACTGCAGCGGCATGTGCAGGGCGGGGCAGACGTTCGGCGTCTGTGCCATCGCGTCGATGACGTCGTCGGTGAACTCGGCCGGATGCGGCGAGGTGAACCGCACCCGCTCCAGTCCGTCGATGCGTCCGCATTCGGTCAGCAGTTCGGCGAAGGCGCCACGATTGCGCGGTAACCGCGGGTCGGCGAACGAGACGCCGTATGCGTTGACGTTTTGGCCCAGCAGCGTGATTTCCAGCACGCCGGTCTCCACCAGCGACCGCACCTCGGCCAGGATGTCGGCCGGGCTGCGGTCGACCTCCTTGCCCCGCAACGACGGCACGATGCAGAAGGTGCAGTTGTTGTTGCAGCCAACCGAGATGGAAACCCAAGCGGCGTAGGCAGATTCGCGGGCCGCGGGCAGTGCGGACGGAAATTCCTGCAGTGCCTCGGCGATTTCCACCTGGGCAACCTTGTTGTGCCGCGCCCGATCCAGCAGCGTAGGCAACGATCCGATGTTGTGGGTGCCGAAGACGACGTCGACCCACGGCGCCTTGCGCAGCACGGTGTCTTTGTCCTTCTGGGCCAGGCAGCCGCCCACCGCGATCTGCATGTCCGGGTCGCTGCGCTTGCGCGGGGCCAGATGGCTGAGGTTGCCGTAGAGCTTGTTGTCGGCGTTCTCTCGCACCGCGCAGGTGTTGAAGACCACGACGTCGGCGTCGTCGCCGTCGGGAGCGCGCCGATAACCGGCCGCCTCCAGCAGACCCGCCAACCGCTCCGAGTCGTGGACGTTCATCTGACATCCGTAGGTGCGGACCTCGTAGGTGCGCGACGACGCGTACTCCCGCGGCGGAGCCGCTCCTCTCGCCGCGTTCGGAACCACCGTCGAAGTCACGGGGCCATGGTACGGCGGATTCGCTGCGCGCCTAGACGCGCCTGCGCTCCCGTTCAGTGGCCAGCTCGACGCTGACCACGTCGTAGGCCATCGTCTGGCCGAACCCACGGCGCGCCAGCATCGCCACCAGCCGGCGGCTCACCCGGGCGTCGTCGTCGCCGAGCTTCTCGCGCCGCAGCTTGGACCGCACCAGCTGCTCGGCCCGGCCGCGCTCGGCGGCGGGGTTGATGCCGCCGAGCACCGAGGTGATCACGTCGTTGTCGACACCCTTGGTGTGCAGTTCAGCGGCCAACGCGCGCTTACCTTTTCCCGCGTTCGCCCGGCGGGAGTGCACCCACTGTTCGGCGAAGTCGGCGTCGTCGAGCAACCCGACGTCAGTCAGCCGGTCCAGCACCCGGGCACTGAGGTCGTCGGGATAGCCGCGCTTGGCCAGCTGGCCGGCCAGCTCGGCGCGGGTGCGTGCCCGCGCGGTGAGCAGGCGCAGGCACAACGCCCGCGCCAGCTCCTCGCGAGACGGCTCAGAAATCGACGGGGGCGGGCAAGACGCTGTCATCGGTCAAGCCATCGGTCACCACCGCGCCAATGCCGAGCTTTTCCTTGATCTTCTTCTCGATCTCGTTGGCCACGTCGGCGTTCTCCATCAAGAAGTTGCGGGCGTTCTCCTTGCCCTGACCCAGCTGCTCGCCCTCGTAGGTAAACCACGACCCGGACTTGCGGATGAAGCCGTGATCCACGCCCATGTCGATCAGCGAGCCTTCCCTGCTGATGCCCTTGCCGTAGAGGATGTCGAACTCGGCCTGCTTGAACGGCGGCGACACCTTGTTCTTGACCACCTTGCAGCGGGTGCGGTTGCCCACCGCGTCGGTGCCGTCCTTGAGCGTCTCGATGCGCCGAACGTCCAGTCGGACCGAGGCGTAGAACTTCAAAGCCTTACCACCCGTTGTGGTTTCGGGCGAGTTGTGCACCATCACTCCGTCAACGAAGTAGTTGTGATTGCCTTCGACCTCGATGTCGAATCGATTCATCGACCGAGTGTGCGGCTTGACATGCACATCCAGCACCCGAGCCGGCACCAACCGCTGCGTCGGTGCGACGAATTGAGGCGTGACTTGGCAGCGCCCGCGGAACCGCGGCAACAGCTTGTACTCCATGGACGGCGCCATATGAGGCGCCACCAGCTCTTGGAACTTCGCTGTCGCTGCCGTGGAGAACACCAGCACCGCCTTGCCGGCCGAGCCGGCAGAACGCAGACGAACATCTAGCCCATGAGTGTCGCTCAGGTAGTCACGCAGCCGCAGCCGCGTGCCTTCACTCATGGCCTCGACGCAGATCTCGATGCGGCCGCTACCACCAGCAGTGCGTTCCTGCAATCCCTTGGAACGTATGGTGAATGAGCCGTCGTCCATGTACCAGATCGCCAGGGCCAGCGGCGTCAGCGCCTTGAGGTACTCCTCGGAGAAGAACTTCTTGCCGTCCCCGAGGTACACCGCGCGCTGCAACTCGGCGAGCTCTGCCAGCGGAGTGAAGTCGACAAAACTCGCGCCCTTGGCGTTCTCTCGCACCGCGTGCTGAATGTTGCCCATTAATGCGGTCTTCCACTGTAGGTACTCCACCTGCTTGGCGCCGTGTCCTAGCCGGAACCGGACACCGTTGCGGTCGCGCAGGTTGGGCGACAGGTTGCCGTCGCCCATCAATGACCCGAGCACAACCTGGAACTGCTGGTCGCTGAGCAGATGGGGTTCGGTCGCAAGCACCCGATCTCCGGTGTTGAGGTCACCGGCTTCAGCCCAGCCGGCGGGTGTGCGAACGAGGTGGTTAGGTGTCGCCGCAAACTGCGACTTGCCGTTGCCAGCCGACTTTTCGACGGTGAACTGGAGGAACTGTTCGGCCGGTCCGTTGTTGAACCAGTTCACTACTTTGCGGGGCACAATCTGGTCGGTAGCCGGGTCGTAGGACAGCACCTCGACGTCCATCTTGTTGTTGACGATCTTGCCGATCTTTTCGGTAGTGCCATCAGCCAAGGTGACTCGGGTGGCATAGTTCATGCACCCGAACATCACTCCGATCTTCTCGCGCAGCTGGTTGATGAAGATCGCGGTGGTGCCCGAATTACTTAGTGCCCCAGTTATTTTCCGCAGCGCCTGGCTCATCAGCCGGGCCTGCAGGCCGACATGGCTGTCGCCCATCTCACCTTCGATCTCCGCCCGCGGTACCAGCGCGGCCACCGAGTCGATGACCAGAATGTCCAGCGCGCCGGAACGGATCAGCATGTCGGCGATCTCCAGTGCCTGCTCACCGGTATCGGGCTGGCTGACCAGCAGCGAATCGGTGTCGACGCCCAGATTCTTGGCGTACTCGGGGTCGAGCGCGTGTTCGGCGTCGATGAACGCCGCGATGCCGCCGGCGGCCTGGGCGTTGGCCACCGCGTGCAGGGCGACGGTGGTCTTACCCGAGGACTCCGGACCGTAGATTTCCACGATCCGGCCGCGCGGCAGGCCGCCGATGCCTAGGGCGACGTCCAGGGCGATCGACCCGGTCGGGATGACCGAGATCGGCTGGCGCACCTCGTCGCCGAGGCGCATCACCGCACCTTTGCCGTGACTCTTCTCGATCTGGGACATCGCCAGTTCGAGGGCCTTCTCGCGGTCAGGGGCTTGCGTCATGGTGCTACCTCTCGGTGTAGTCGTTGTTCGGTTGACCGGTATCGATCAGTTGGCCGCGACGCTAGAGGCAGGGTCTGACAAGCGCCCTGACCAGCATCTGACCGTCGAACACCGACCACATTAACGAACATGTGTTCGATGACAAGTAGGCGCGCCGTATTGCCGGCGAGAAGCAGCGCCGGCTAGCCGCGGTATAGGTCCGGGAACGTCGACCTGAGCGCGTCCAACTTGGGCAAGTCGTTTTGGACGATGTACGGGTTGTTCGGATTCAAGTCGAAGAAGTCCTGGTGGTAGGCCTCCGCGGGGAAGAACTGGGCTGCCGACGACACGCTGGTGACGATCGGCGCGGGGAAGGCGCCCGCTTGGTTCAGCTGGGCGATGTACGCATCCGCAATCTTCCGTTGGGTATCGTTCTGAGCAAAGATCACCGAACGGTACGAAGGGCCCACGTCGGGTCCCTGACGGTTGAGTTCGGTCGGATCATGCACGACGGCGAAAAAGATCTGCAACAGCTGGCCGTAGGTAACCTGAGTCGGGTCATAGGTGATGCGTACCGTCTCGGCGTGCCCGGTGGTCTCGGTGGTGACTGCCTCGTAATTAGCTGTCGCCGCGTCGCCTCCCGCGTACCCGGATTGGGCCGCGTTCACCCCCTTGACGTGCTGGTAGACGCCCTGCACACCCCAGAAGCAGCCACCGGCCAGAACCGCGGTCTCAGCGTTGGGGCGCCCCGTCGCCGGTTCGTCGACCGTGGGTGCCGGAATTGCGCTCGACGCGCTCGCGGACGGCATCACGGAAGATCGGACGAGGAACACCGTCGCGGCGAGTCCCACCACTACCAGGCCAGCCGCCAGGATCGCTCGCCAGCGAAAAGTCGCAGCATTCATTCCAGCCTCCGCATTCGGTTGCACACCCTGAGTACTTCGTACACGAAATACACGCATAGAGAGTTCGTCGCGGACGGAGCTTCGGGCCGGTGCCGCCTCGGTCGAGTCACCACTGCTCGCGGGGGACGTCGAAGTCGACGCACAGCGCCCGCCACACGTCGCGCGGGTCGGCGCCGTCCTCGATCGCTTGCGCGCCGGTGCGCCCGTCGAAACCGGTCAGCACGTGATCGGACAGCACCGAAGCGCCGTAGGTCGCGCCGAAACGCAAGGTCACTCGCTCGTGAAATTCCGTCAGGCGCACGCCGACCAAGTTACCCAGCGGGTGCGAGCGCTTCGTGGCACACCCTTACCGGGTCGGCGACATCGGTGACGCCGGCCGCCGCACGCTGGGCAGCGCCCCGGTAGCTCGGCGTGCAGAGCACCTTATCGACGGCGCTGACAAGTGCCTCGGCCGTCAACGGCCGAACCAGCTTCCCGCTGCCTTGGCGCGCCACCCGATTGGCGATCTCCCACTGATCCCCTCCCCCGGGAATCATCACCAGCGGCACACCGGCCAGCAGTGTCTTGGCCACCATTCCGTGCCCGCCGCCGCAGATCACTAGGTCGGCATGCGCCAGCAGTTCGTCTTGCCGTCCCAGTCCGGCCACCGCCCACGGCGGCACCGTCAGGTCCGGACCATTCAGCCGCGACACCACTAATCGCGCGCCGGCGGGCAAACCGGCGCCGGGCACCAGGGCATCCAAGGCGGTCTGGGCCATCCCGTGCGTCCCGGTCAGCGCCGTCGACGGCGCGACGACCACGACCGGCCCGGAGCCGGGCGGGATCGGCAGCAGTTGCTCGGTCGGCTCGAAGTGCAGCGGACCCACCAGGACGGCTTCGGCCGGCCAGTCCGGGCGCGGCACCTCCAAGGCGGGCAGCGTGGCGATCAGCCGCCGCAGCGGCCCGGGATCGGTTGCGGGCAAACCGATCTCGACGCGAACCTCCGCGCGCTGGCGTATGCCGGCGCGCCAGGATCGCGCGGTCAGCGCCCGCATCGCGGCGTCCCGCAGCCGGCCCCTGACACCGGTGCCGGGCGCGAGCCCGCTACCCAGCGGCGGCAGACCCTTCGACGGCAGGTACAGCGGATGCGGGTTCAATTCGATCCACGGGATTCCCAGCAGCTCGGCCGACATCCCGCCGCATGCGGTGATCACATCCGACAGCACGAGATCCGGCGCCAGCTCCCGTAGCTGCGGAAGGTTGAGCACGGCCATCCGCGCGGCGCGCTGGTGGATCTTGGCGCCGGCGTCCCGGTCGTCGTCTTCCGTGGTGGGGTCGAGTCCCGCGAGCTCGACGGCGTCGACGCCGGCCGCGCGTGCGGTTTCCAGCCATTCGGTGCCGGTCAGCAGGGTCGGCGTATCGCCGGCTGCGGAGAAACGTCGGCACAGCGCGATCGCGGGAAAGGAGTGCCCGGGATCTGGCCCGGCCACCACCGCGACGCGCATCGCCCTACCCTGCCACAGTGACCGGCTGCCCGAATCGCCTTAAGCTGGTGATCATGACCGAGCAGACTCTCGAAAACACGCGCGCGGTCGAGGTTTTCCTGCATGCGCTGCAGGACGCGGACCTCGAAACCGCAGGCGCCGCATTGGCCGAAGATCTGGTGTACCAGAACGTCGGTTTGCCGACAATCCACGGCCGCAACCGGGCGATGAAACTGTTCAGCTCGTTGGGTGGCGCCAGCGGGTTCGAGGTGAAGATCCACCGCATCGCCGCCGACGGTGCCTCCGTGCTCACCGAACGCACCGACGCGCTGATCTTCGGGCCGCTGCGGCTGCAGTTCTGGGTCTGCGGCGTGTTCGAGGTCCACGACGGCGAGATCACGTTGTGGCGAGACTATTTCGACTTCTTCGACATGTTCAAGGCGACCCTGCGCGGCCTGGCCGGGTTGCTGGTGCCGTCACTGCGGGCATCGTTCTAGTGCCATGAGTACCGACGCCGTCAGGACCCGGCCCAACTTCTTTCAACTCGTCCGGTACTGCCTGGGCGCGCGACTACCCGACTCGATGCGGGACTGGGTGCGCAACGACTTGGCCGGCAAGGGTGCTGCGCGCCGAATGATGGTTCGCGTCGCGGTTCCGGCGATTTTGGTGCTCGCACCGTTCTGGTTGATTCCGACGACGCTGGACGTCCACCTGACTATGACGCTGCCGATCCTCATTCCGTTCGTGTACTTCTCGCATGCCCTCAACAAGGTGTGGCGGCGGTACATGTTGCGGGTGCACGGCCTCGACCCGGAACTCGTCGACGAAATCGCCCGCAAGCGCGATGCCCGCATGCACCAGTCCTACATCGAACGCTACGGGCCCCGGCCGAAGGACTAGCCGGACGGCTGGCGTCGCAGACCTGCGATGACGAGTCGCACCATTCGGCGTGCGTCGTAGTCGGGGTCCGCGTCAGCGCCGATACAGAGGTTGCCGATAGCGCGCATCAGCCCGTAAGCGTCGACGTCGGGAATGGTTTCGCCGGCCGCGGCCGCGGCGTCGAGCAACCGCACGCAGACGGGGACCAGTCGGTCGAGGAAGTAGGCGTGCAGCGTCTCGAACGCGGCGGAGTCGGGCCTCAAGGCGCCGGCCAGGCCGCGTTTGGTGACCAGGAAGTCGATGAAGAGATCGGTCCATTCCGTCAGTGCGGCAAGGGGCGAGCTGCGCGCTTCGAGAAGGGCTGGGCCGGACTCGGCGCAGGTTTCCACCTGGTGGCGGTAGACCGCGACGACGAGGTCGGCACGCGTCGGGAAATGCCGGTAGATCGTGCCGACGCCGACCCCGGCCCGAGCGGCGATGTCGCGCACGGGTACGTCGACCCCGGACGCGACAAACGCGGCGGCCGCCGCGCCGAGCAGGGCCTCTTCGTTGCGACGCGCGTCGGCCCGCTTCTTCGGGGTCGGTGACGTCGGTTCACCGTCAGCCACTGTGCGGCCATCCCTTCCGCTCCGGTGGTAAAACGGAACAGCGTTCCGCTACTGTCAACAAAAGGAACAGCGTTCCGATTTGTCTCAACCCTAGATCGCATTCCGGAAAGGAGAACGGTTTATGTCGCCGACCTCTGGAGTCCAGTTCGGGATCATGACCGCGCCGCAGCAGGTTGCTTACAACGACATCGTGCGGGTGTGGCGCGAGGCCGACGCGATCCCGCAGATCGAGCACGCGTGGCTGTTCGACCACCTCTTCCCAATCGCCGGAGATCGGGCCGGGCCGATCTTCGAAGGATGGACGCTGCTGTCCGCACTGGCCGCGCAGACCCACCGACTCAGAATCGGCCTGCTGGTCACCAGCAACCGCTTCCGGCCACCGGCGATGCTGGCCAAGGTCGCCACGACCGTCGACATCGTCTCCGGCGGGCGGCTCGACTTCGGCATCGGTGCCGGCTCCCGCCCGAGCGTGCCGACGGCTCGGCGCGAATACGCCGCACACGGTCTGCCGTACCACGACTTCTCGCATTCCGTCGAGAGCCTTGCGGAGGCGCTGACCACCATTCGCCGATTGTGGACCGAGACAGAGCCATTCGACTTCGACGGGGCTCACGTTCGGCTCGCGGGGGCGTTCGGCAACCCCAAACCGGTGCAACGACCGCACCCGCCGATCATGATCGGCGGACGATCTGACAAGTTGCTGCGCGTCGTGGCCGAGCACGCCGATTTGTGGAACATTCCCGGCGGCGACCTCGACGACGCAACGGCACGCAGCGCGCTGCTGGACCGCTGCTGCGCCGAGATCGGTCGCGACCCAGCCTCGATCGCTCGATCGATCTTCCTGCCGGTCGCCTACGACTGGCCCGGCGTCACCCGTACCGAAATCAGCCGTGTGATCGAGGCCGGCTTCGAGCACATCATCCTCGGGCTGGCCAATCCCTACCCGGACGGCGTCGCCCAGTGGGTTGTCGACGAGCTCATTGCCAAGAGCGGGTAACTAGCCGGTCTTCGGTAGCCCGCCGAGTTCGTCGAAGGCCTGCGCCCATCCGAGCAGACGATCGGTGGCGCCCGCCAACTCCGTCCGGTAACGCTGCTGTGCGCTCGGCAACGTCGCGGCGCCGCCCGAATCGCCGTTGGCCGACGATACTAATTGCGCTGCGGCAGTGACCATTTCGTTGTATTGACGCACGCCTGCGCCCAACTGTGCGGTGAACGCGTTGATGGAGGGCACCAGATATGTGCGTGATTGCGGCGTGTAGTTGGCCGCCCGCTCCATCGACACCACCTCGGCCGCCGTGGCAGCCATGGCGGCCGAACTCTTGTTGGCCGCCACTGTCAGGTCGCGAATCTCGCTGGCCGGCAACATGTTGCCCCGCTCCATCACCCCCAGCAGCGAGAAGAAGCCTCGTTCGGACGCCCCCAGCGCCGACATCGCCGACCGCGCCGCCGAACTCGGCGGCGGCAAGCGTCGGCCGCCGGTGGGCCGCTGCGCGGGCAGCGGCTCCGATCGCAGCCAGCGGTAGCGAATCAGCAGCAGCGTCGCGATCATCGCTTGCGCAACCGCGATCCCGCCGGTGATTTCCAGCAGCAACGCGAACCAGCCCCACGCCGCCAGGCCGGCCGTTACCACACCCCAGAACACACACCCGACGCTGAATATCAGGCCCCACCGCAGCGCACGTCGGCGCTGCCGCAGCAACCGGGCCCGTGGATCGGTGACGGCGCTGATTTTCCGCGCCACCAAGCCGGAAAGCTCATCGGCGGTGTCCAGACCGCGTTGCAGCAATGCGCGCCACGACGCGCTGCCACCGGATTGCACCGCCATCTCGCTCCGTTCGCCTACTGCTGGCCGATTGGCTTCTCGGCGGGGGCAGCTTTCGGGGCCGCCGCCGAGGTGCCCGGGGTAGCCGCACCGTCGGCGGCCGGTCCTCCGGCGGGCAACGCGTCGCCGCGCATCGATGCGCGGATCTGCTCCAACCGCGAGTGGCCGGCCATCTCCACGGTGGCCTGCTGGACCTCGAGCATGCGGCCCTGAACCGAGTTCTGCGCCAACTCGGCCTCACCCATCGCGTTGGCGTAGCGGCGTTCGATCTTGTCGCGCACCTCGTCGAGGCTCGGGGTGGTCCCCGGAGCGGCGATCTCGCTCATCGACCGCAGCGACTTGCTGACCTGTTCCTGCATCTTGGCCTGCTCGAGCTGGCTGAGCAGCTTGGTGCGCTCGGCGATCTTCCGCTGCAGGACCATCGCGTTTTGCTCGACGGCCTTCTTGGCCTGCGCCGCCGCGCCAAGCGCCTGGTCGTGCAACCCCTTGAGGTCTTCCACGCTCTGCTCGGCGGTCACCAACTGGGCCGCAAAAGCCTCGGCGGCGTTGTTGTACTCGGTGGCCTTGGCGGTGTCCCCGGCGGCGGTGGCCTGGTCGGCCAGTGTCACTGCCTGCCGGACGTTGACCTGGAGCTTTTCAATGTCGGCAAGCTGCCGGTTGAGCCGCATCTCGAGTTGCCGCTGGTTGCCGATCACCTGCGCGGCTTGCTGGGTCAGCGCCTGGTGCTGCCGCTGCGCTTCCTCGATGGCTTGCTGAATCTGAATCTTGGGGTCGGCGTGCTCGTCGATTTTCGAGTTGAACAGCGCCATGACGTACTTCCACGCTTTGACGAACGGATTGGCCATGGATTTAGCTCCGCCTTCGTGTCTAGTTGTCTGCCAGATGGACTACAGCGCTCACCTTGAAGCTCAATTTATCGGTTCGACGCGGATTGCCACACCCTTGCTGCCGCAAAGCGGGCTAGGCAACGGCCATGGAGACGACCGGCGGGATGACGACCTTGGTGCTGACGTCGATATTGGCCGCGCTGGCCGGGGCAACCGCGTGCTCCCGGCGCGCCAGTTGCTCACCCGCCTCGACAAGCAGCTGCGACAACGGCACATCCAACGCGTCGCAGATCGCGCTCAGCAGCTCGCTGGACGCCTCCTTGCGACCGCGCTCGACCTCGGACAGATACCCCAGGCTGACCCGCGCAGCGTCTGAGACTTCGCGCAACGTCCGGGCTTGTTTGGTTCGGGCCCGACGCAGCACGTCGCCGAGGACCTCGCGCAGCAATGACGGCATCCCGCTCTCCTTAATCCGTTCAGCGGAGACAGTTCATCAGGGTCAACGACCGCCGCGCGGCCTTTGGTTCCCGCGCGGCGGCTTTCGGACTGAGAGATTCACGCTGCCGCGACCAGCGCACGCAGCCTGCTGATCGACTCGCGCACCGCCGAGACGCGGATATCCCAGCGTGTTCCGCTGAACTTCAGCTCGACCACCTCGGTATCGACTGGCCCGGCCAGGCCCATGAATACCGTGCCCACCTCGTGCCCACCATGCGGCTCGGGCCCGGCGACGCCGGTCAATCCGACGCCCCAGGTGGCGTCACACCGTTGGCGGGCGCCGACCGCCAGCGCCCGGGCGGTCGGGCCGGCCACCGGCCCGACCTCGTCGAGAATCTGCGGCGCAACCCCGGCCAGCACGACCTTGGTGTGCTCGGTGTAGGTGATCAGGCCGCCGCGCAGTACCTCGCTGGCGCCGGCCACCCCGGCGAGGGTGGCGGCGAGCAGCCCGGCGGTCAGCGACTCGGCGGTGGCGACGCTCTGCTTGCGCACCGTCAGATCCGCCACCAATCCGCGGGCGTCGTCAGTCAGCAGCGGGTCGTCCACGGACATCCCTTGCGGCGGAGATGACGTAGTCCACGCCGGTGACCAGGGTCAACACGATCGCGGCAGCCATTACGACCGACGCCGCCACCAGCCACGATCCCGACAGCGGCAGGATGAACAATCCGATCGCGACGGCCTGCACGAGGGTTTTGAGTTTGCCGCCACGACTGGCGGGGATGACGCCGCGGCGCAGCATGGCGAACCGCAACACGGTGATCCCGACCTCGCGAGCAAGGATCACCACCGTCACCCACCATGGCAGATCGCCGAGCATCGACAGCCCGATCAGGGCCGCGCCGATGAGCGTCTTGTCCGCGATCGGGTCGGCCATCGTGCCGAATTCGGTCACCATGCCGTAATTGCGCGCCAGCGCGCCGTCGATTTTGTCGGTGACGACGGCGACGGCGAAAACCACGAAAGCGGCAATGCGGCTGACGGTTTCGTGACCATTTCCGGCAAACAGCACCAGCAGGAATACCGGCACTAGTACCAGCCGCAGCAGCGTGAGCACATTGGCGAGATTGGTGACGCGAACGCGCGGGACTACCGGACCGGTTTGAGGTTGCCCCGACACAGCATCAGAATATCGGTTGCCGACCGGCTGGACCTGATGACCCGCTCCTCCTCATCGCGCTTCGCGCTCTGCATCGTCACGGGTGGCACCGAAGCCGATACTGTTCAATTCGTGAACGCAGCAGGCGGTCCACCAGCCAACCGGCCGGTGATCCGGCGCGCGCGGACCTCTGACGTATCGGCGATCAAGCGGCTCGTTGACACCTACGCCGGCAAGATCCTGCTGGAAAAGAACCTGGTAACGCTGTATGAGGCCGTCCAGGAGTTCTGGGTGGCTGAGCAGCAGGGCGAGGTGGTCGGTTGCGGCGCGTTGCACGTGCTGTGGTCCGACCTGGGCGAGGTGCGTACGGTGGCCGTCGCTCCCGCATTGACCGGCCAGGGCATCGGCCATGCCATCGTCGACAAGCTTCTTCAGGTCGCCCGTGAACTGCAACTGCAGCGTTTGTTCGTCTTGACCTTCGAAACCGAGTTCTTCGGCCGGCACGGCTTCACCGAGATCGAAGGCACGCCGGTGACCGCCGAGGTGTTCGACGAGATGTGCCGCTCGTACGACATCGGTGTCGCTGAATTCCTCGACCTGAGCTACGTCAAGCCGAACATCCTGGGCAACTCACGGATGCTGCTGGTGCTGTAGCGAATGACCGCTGAACCCGTTGTCGTCATCACCGGCGCTTCACAGGGCATCGGCGCGGGGCTGGTCGCCGGCTACCGCAGGCTCGGCTACGCCGTCGTCGCCAACTCGCGCACCATCGACGCAAGTGAGGACCCGATGGTGCTCGCAGTTCCCGGCGATATCGCGCAGCCCGGCATCGGCCAGCGCATCGTCGATGCCGCGCTGGAGCGGTTCGGACGGATTCAGACCGTCGTCAACAATGCGGGCATCTTCATCGCCAAGCCGTTCATCGAGTACACCGACGAGGACTATGACGCCATCACCGGAGTGAATCTCCGTGGCTTCTTCGAGGTTTCCCGTGCGGCGGTGTCGGCGATGCTGACCCGCGGGGAAGGCGGCCACCTGGTCAACGTGTCCACCAGCCTGGTCGACAACGCAAACTCTGCGGTTCCATCCGCATTGGCATCGCTGACCAAAGGCGGTTTGAACGCAGTGACCAAAGAACTGGCCATCGAATACGCGAAGCACGGGATCCGGTGTAACGCAGTCGCTTTGGGCGACATTCGCACCCCCATGCACGACGCAGCGACCTACCAGGCACTGGCCAAGATGCATCCGCTGGGGCGCATCGGCGACATCGACGATGTCGTCGAGGCCGTGCTGTACCTGGAGAACGCGCACTTCGTCACCGGCGAGATCCTGCACGTGGACGGTGGTCAAAGTGCCGGACACTGACGCCCTGCGCGAGGCGCTCGACCAGTGGAAGGCCGCCATCGACGCGCAGCAGCCCGAACGGGTGTCCCAGGTATTCACCGAGGACGCCATCTTCCAGGGTCTGCGCCCCTATAGCGTTGGCCGCCAAGGCGTCACCGACTACTACGCGAGCCAATCGCCGGGCATGACGGTCGACTACCAGATCCTTGAGACCCGAAGGCTGGCTGCAGACCTGGTGCTCGGATACGTCCACGCCGACTTCGCCTTTCCCGATCGGCCCACGGTCGGCGTGTCCATCGGAGTGGTGGTCAGGCGCGACGAGGACGGCTGGAGCATCGCCTACTACCAGGCGTCTCGGGTGGGCTAACCAGTTTCGCCGTCGTCGTCGCCGGCGCCACCGTCCACACCGCGGATGGACATCAGCGTCGCGGCCAGCTCGTCGGGCTTGACCAGCACGTCGCGGGCTTTCGATCCCTCACTGGGGCCGACGATCCCGCGAGTTTCCATCAAATCCATCAACCGGCCGGCTTTGGCGAACCCGACCCGAAGCTTGCGCTGCAGCATCGACGTGGAGCCGAACTGGCTGGACACCACCAGCTCGACGGCTTGTAGGAAGACGTCCATGTCGTCGCCGATATCGGGGTCGACATCGGTGCGTTCGCCGGTGGGCTTGGCGGTGGTGACGCCGTCGGTGTACTGAGGTTCGGCCTGCTCTTTGCAGGCGGTGACGACGGCGTGAATCTCTTCGTCGGTGATGTACGCACCCTGCAGGCGGATCGGTTTGCTCGCGCCCATCGGCAGGAACAGGCCGTCACCCATGCCGATCAGCTTCTCGGCGCCCGCCTGGTCCAGGATCACCCTGCTGTCGGTGAGCGACGACGTCGCAAACGCCAGCCGGGACGGCACATTGGTCTTGATCAGGCCGGTGACCACGTCGACCGACGGCCGCTGGGTGGCCAGTACCAGGTGGATGCCGGCGGCGCGGGCCTTCTGGGTGATCCGCACGACGGCGTCCTCGACGTCGCGGGGCGCGGTCATCATCAGGTCGGCCAGCTCGTCGACGATCGCGACCACGTAGGGGTAGGGCCGGTATTCGCGCTGGCTGCCCAGCGGCGCGGTGATCGCGCCGGAACGCACCTTCTCGTTGAAGTCGTTGATGTGACGCACCCGCGACGCCTGCATGTCCTGGTAGCGCTGTTCCATCTCCTCGACCAGCCATGCCAGCGCGGCGGCGGCCTTTTTCGGCTGGGTGATGATCGGCGTGATCAGATGCGGAATGCCTTCATAGGGAGTCAGTTCCACCATCTTCGGGTCGATCAGGATCATCCTGACTTCTTCCGGGGTGGCCCGCGCCAGCAGTGACACCAGCATCGAGTTGACGAAGCTGGACTTACCGGACCCGGTCGAACCGGCCACCAGCAGATGCGGCATCTTGGCCAGATTCCACGAAATGTATTCGCCCTCAATGTCTTTGCCCAGAGCGATGACGAGCGGGTCGTGATCGCGTCGCGTCGACGGCGCGGTGAGCACGTCGGCCAGCCGCACCATCTCGCGATCGGTGTTGGGCACCTCGATGCCGACAGCCGACTTGCCCGGGATCGGCGCCAGCATCCGGACGAATTCGGTGGCAACCGCGTAGGCGATGTTCTTCTGCAGCGCGGTGATCTTCTCCACCTTCACGCCCGGGCCCAGCTCCACCTCGTAGCGAGTGACCGTCGGCCCACGGGTGCAGCCGGTGACCGCCGCGTCGACCTTGAACTGCTGCAGCACCGACGTAATCGCTTCGGCCATCTGATCGTTGGCGGCGCTGCGTTTCTTGGGTGGATCGCCGGCCACCAGCAGGCTCAGCGGCGGCAGCGTGTAGGGCCCTTCGACGACCCGGTCCAGCACCAAGGTCTCTTGCGTGCCGGTGGATTTGGTGCGGCGTCGGCTGCGCGACACGGTGGGCTCCGGCACTGTCGGGCTGTCGTCCGCACCGACGGGAGAGGGCCAGGCCTGCGCTTCGTCGTCGCCGTAGGACGACGGGTCGTCGTAGTAGCCGTCGGAAAAGTCTTCGGCTATGCCACTTTCCACGTCTGGGTCGGCGTCGTACGCCTCGTTCTCGGCGTCGTCGCCGTCGAACATCCGGGTGCCGAACAGCGATCGCAGCGTGTCGGGCACCTCACGGATCGTGGTGCCGCTCAACAGCAGCACTCCGAACAGCGCGCCGATGAACAGCAGCGGCGCGCAAATCCATGCGGTCAACCCCTCCGAGAGCGGTCCGCCGATGGCGAATCCGATGAATCCCGCCGCGTGCGCGCGTCCGACCGGACTGTCCGGCGAACCGGCCCACAAATGCCACAGCCCCAGCACCGGCAGCGCGACCATCGCCGCACCCAGAACCAGCCGCGGCCGTGCCTCCGGATTGGGCTCGGTGCGCATCAACAGCACCGCTATGGCCGCGGTGACCACCGGCAGCAGCGCCACCGCCGAGCCGATGAATATCCGCAGCACCGAGTCGACCCATGCGCCGATCGGCCGTGCGGCGTCGAACCACGAGCTGGCGGCGACGACGACCGCGAGCCCCAGGAGGGCCAGGGCAATCCCATCCCGGCGGTGCCCCGGGTCGATGTCGCGCGCGCGGCCGACCGACCGCGCCGTGGTGCCGGTTCCCTTGGCGACCATCAGCCACGTCGCCCGCACGGCCCGTCCGCAGGTCAGCCCGGCGCTGGTGACCAGCGAGTGATTGCGGCGCCGGGCGGGCCTGCGCGGCGCCTTGACCGGCTTGCGCCGGGGCCGCGTCGACCGGGATCCGGCCTTTGACCTGCTCGTTCGGGCGCTGGACCGGGCGACAGTCTTGCTAGCCATGCAGGCAAGCCTAATCGCAAATGCACCATCTACACCATCCGCCACACTGGTTAACACCGTCTGGCGGCCCAACCGGGCGTTTAACCCCTGCATCAGCCCAGTAGGGTGACAGCCGTCACTTCGCCAAGCTTGCAGGAGGCCCGTATGCCCGTCGTCGTCGTCGCCACCTTGACCGTCAAACCGGAATCGGTCGACACCGTCCGCGACATCCTCACCACCGCGGCCGAGGAGGTGCACGAGGAGCCCGGCTGCCAGCTGTATGCGGTACATCAAACGGGCGACACCTTCGTCTTCGTCGAGCAATGGGCCGACGCAGAGGCGCTCAAGACCCACAGCGCCGCCCCGGCGGTCGGCAAGATGTTCAGCGCGGTCGGCGAGCATCTGGCCGGAGCCCCGGATATCAAGACGTTGCAGCCCGTTCCGGCGGGCGATCCCGGCAAGGGACAGTTGCGCGCCTAAATGGCCGGGCAGCTAAAGGGGAAGGTTGCCTTCATCACCGGCGCCGCCCGCGGCCAGGGCCGTGCCCACGCGGTGCGACTGGCGTCCGAGGGCGCCGACATCATCGCTGTCGACCTGTGCGATCAGATCGCCAGCGTGCCCTACCCGCTGGCCAGTCCCGACGATCTGGCGGCGACCGTCAAGCTCGTCGAGGACACCGGCGCGCACATCGTGGCCAAGCAGGGTGACGTGCGGGATCAGGCCGCGCTGGCGACTGCGCTGCAAGCCGGTCTCGACGAGTTCGGTCGGCTGGACATCGTGGTGGCCAACGCGGGCATCGCGCCGATGCAGTCGGGTGCCGACGGTTGGCGCGACGTCATCGACGTCAATCTCACCGGTGTCCACCACACCGTCGAGGTGGCGATACCCACGATGCTGGCCCAAGGCGACGGCGGATCGATCGTGCTGATCAGTTCGGCCGCCGGCCTGGCCGGTATCGGCAGCCCCGACGCGGGCTCCATCGGCTACGCAGCGGCCAAACACGGTCTGGTCGGGTTGATGCGGGTTTACGCCAACCATCTTGCACCGCACAGCATTCGGGTTAATTCGGTGCATCCGGCCGGTGTCGACACACCGATGATCAACAACGAGTTCACCCGGGGTTGGCTGGCTCGGCTGGTCGCCGAGTCCCCTTCGCCGCCGGACATGGGCAACGCGATGCCGGTGCAGGTGCTCACCCCGGAGGACGTCGCCAACGCGGTGGCGTGGCTGGTGTCTGATCAGGCGCGCTACATCACGGGCATCGCCCTGCCGGTCGATGCCGGCTACCTCAACAAGCGGTAATAAGGCTTAGACACCCCAGCCAGCCCGGCACCGCGAACCCGAATCGGTGCCATTCCGACACGCCGCGCCGGGAGCATCCCCAGGTCAGCCTCATTACGGCGTCATACTCAGGCCGTGGCCAGCAACGAAGCTGCCCGCTCGACCGGTTCGTTGGCGCCGATTCCCCGGCGCCAGGTCTCCGGTGTCTACCGATTCCTGTCGCCGCACCAAGCCGCGGTGCTCGACGCCGCCATCGGCCGCTTGGCTCCCGGGCCGGAGCGCGGCGCGGTGGACGTGGTCAGCTACGTGGACCGGCTGCTGTCGCTGGTCGACACCCAGGCCGTTGTGCGTCGGATGCGGGTTGCCGACCTGCGCGACCAGCACACCAAGGGCATCGCGCTGCTCGACCAGCTGGCCGGCGGCGACTTCACCGCGGTGCCGCGACTATGCCAAGACCTCATCGTGTCCCACACTCAGGTCGCGCCGTTCGCCAGCTTGCTGTTCGATCACATCGTCAACGCGATCTACGCCCCGCCGGAAAACATTCAGCGCGACGCCGCGGACCGCTACCACGAAACCGGATAGCAAATCCGACACGCCGGACGCGGGGATTCCCTGGGCGGCTCCAAATTCACGTCATAATCTGCCCGTGGCCAGCGACGGGCCAGCCCGCAAATACGGTCTGTCGGCGCCGGTGTCCCGGCGCACGGTGCTCGGCGGGCTAAGCCTGCTGCCGCTGGTCGCCATAAACGGCATCCCGGTGGCCGCTTCCGCCGATCCCCCCGTTGTTGCCGATGCCGCCGACACGCCGTACTTGTACCTCTCTGCGCACCAGGCCGCGGTGCTCGACGCCGCCACCCGCCGCCTGGTCCCCGGACCGGCAGACAGCTCGCAGGAAACCACCCCGGGGGCGCACGAAGCAAACGTGGTCCGCTACCTCGACATCATGCTGTCGGCGTTCTCTTTCTCGCCGGCCAAGGTGCACGCCGGCGGGCCGTGGAGCAATCGCGCCGGTGGCGCGCAAGACTTCATGGCCAACTTCGTCCCGCTCGACCGCGCCCAGAACTACGCGTGGCAACAGCGGATCGGCAACCTTCGCAGCCAATACACCACCGGCATCGCGCTACTTGACCAGCTGGCCGGCGGCGACTTCACCTCGGTGTCGACGGCGAAACAGGACAGCATCCTGACGACCGGTCAGGCGGTGACCTTCACCCAGTTGCTGTTCGGTCATACCATCGAGGGGATGTACTCCGTGCCGGAGTACGGGGGCAACGCGAATCTCGTCGGCTGGCAGGACATCAAGTGGCCAGGGGACATCCAGCCGCGGGGCTACACCGACGCCGAGGTCGAGGGGTCCGCAGGCGACATGGCGGCGATGAGCGGGATCATCGGTTTGCTGGTGCGCGGAGGGTGGATGCAGGCCGTCGCGAAGATGGGCGGAAAAGGCGGCGTCAATGCCTAA
>Ga0209656_10000279_pt1 | contig 34120 bp, 29 predicted proteins | sample BogFormECP12_OM2_FD_188239 | JGI IMG/M metagenome (GOLD analysis project Ga0209656, IMG submission 188239) | Bog forest soil microbial communities from Calvert Island, British Columbia, Canada - ECP12_OM2 (SPAdes) (version 2) | ecosystem: Environmental > Aquatic > Freshwater > Wetlands > Bog ...
GCGATGCTCAGCACGCCCGGTAGCAGCAGCATCGGCGTGTCGTCCAGGGGCCTGCCGAAACCCATGTAGTGCATGACCTCCGCGCCGTCGTAGGTCGCGTAGTCGGCGATCTCCATGCAGCGCACCTGTTCTATCTGCTGGCAGGTGCTTGCGAGCGCGAACGGGATCAGGTCGTTGATGAACCCCGGGTCGACGCCGTTGATGAAGATGCTCGAATTACCTTGCCGGGCAGCGTCTTCGACGCGGGCGATGTACTTCTCGGGCATCACGCCCCACGGATACTGCAACATCCCCGGCGACGACCCGACGACGTTGATGCCCGCGGCGAGGATACGCATGACGTCCTTCATCGCTTCGGGCAGGCGCGTGTCACCCATCGCGCAGTACACGACGCATTCGGGTCCGGTGGCGAGAACCGCATCGAGGTCGTCGATGGCGGCGATGCCGGTGGACACGTCCACCCCGGCGAGTGTTCCGGCGTCCTTGCCGACTTTCTCCGGCGACGAGACGCACAGCCCGGTCAATTCGAATTGCGGATTGGTGACCAGCTCGGTCAACGCCAGACGACCGACGTTTCCGGTGCCGACGTGTGCGACGCGGATCGCCATGACTGTCCTCCGTCCCTGGATGCGAGCGCACAGACTTTCTAGACGCTAGTCCAGGGCAGGGAAGCCGACCACGGCGGCGTTGCGCCGCCCGCTACGCGTTGACGTCAGTCGCCGAAGCCTTGATGTGGAGTCGTTGTTGCCACATGAGTGCCACCCGCGCCGAGGTGGCTGGCGGCGAAGTCGGCCCCTTGGGATATCACGCCCCCGTCGTCTGCGTACCCATCGTGCGCGGCGAAATTCATCCCGTCCGAGCAGATCGGGTCCTCGGGAGCACACACCTTGATGGTCTTGGCCTGATACAGCGGGCCGATCACAATCTGCGGTTGGCCGAGGAAGTTCATTGCCCGCACGTTGGGTGTTCCGAATAGCACGACCGCGGCGACGTGGTTGGCCACGGCAGGGTCCAGCGGTTTGGGGATGGTCGCCGGATCGACGTCGGGTGGTATCGAGTCCGGGACGGCAGGCGAGGTGACGAAGCCCATCACGGCGGCGCCTTGTGAGTAACCGCCGAGCACCATCTGGGTGTTCGGGCAGGCTGAGGCCTCGTTGACGACATGAGTGGTCACGTCTCTAATACCGTCGAGTCCGGTCGACCACTGGTCGCTGGCCGGGTAGTTGACCGGATATACGTCCATGGACTTACCGCCCAGGCGCGCGCGCAGGGAGTCGACGAATGCCTGGCCCGTCGGGCCGACACCCGGGTCCTCACCGGTGCCACGAGCGAACACCACCTCGGTGTCCGGGCAGCCCTGGGCGGACGCGAAAGGAACTGCGGCGGTTGGGAGGACAGTGGCAAGCAGCCCTGATGTGGTTGCTACCGCCGCGCCAAAGAGGCGAGTGATGTGATGAGCAATCATGCCGCAGAAGATTCCCTCGAGGTTGGCTACATAAACTACGAATCTCCACATTACATAGGGGTCGCCGAGGGACTCACGGCGAACGGTTAACGCAGGGTTAAGCCGAGCGACTCAGCGCCGTGTTAGTCAACGCTCGTCGGCGCCTCGGACAGCTTCACCAACCGCACTTCAGGCCGCGCCGGAACCTCGTCGGCAAGGAACCACCGGAAGGCGAGGTTGCCGCGGGGATAGCCAAGCGTGGTCAGGGAATTCGGGTGCGTCGTCATGTCGCGAGAGATCACGATCGTCGCCGTCCCGTCTGCGTTGAGCACCGCGCTATGGCCGTTGACCGAGCTGCGCGCATCGGTGACGCCGTGGGTGGCCATGAATTGGTTCCACACCACCAGGTTCCAGAACCGGCACCGCGGCGGCCGGTGGGTGATGACGAGCGCTTCGTCCTCCTCGAGGACGTAACTGCCGTAGGAGTAGCACGCGTCTCGGGCCGACCATCCGAAGTTGGCGTCCGGGGTTTGATACGGGTCGGCGAACTGATTGGCCGCGTGCGCGATCTCGTGGCCCAACACGTGCGCCTCGTCGACCCGCGCTCCCACGGCCAGCGGGAGGATCGCGAACATCGTGCGCAGCCAGGCGGCACTGGCCCGTAGCCGCACAGCCGTTTCGGCGTCGCCGTGCCGGATCGGTTCCGGTTCGTCGAGCGCCTCGATACGCCAGTTGATCGGGCGACCGGTCAGTGGGTCGGCCTGATAGTCGCGGGTCATCAGAACCGCCGCGTCCGGCGTGGGCCCGAGCTCGAACGAGAAGTTGCCGGCTGCGTCGATCTCGAGGTCGTCGTCGCGCACGATTGCCACGATGCGGTCCGACCAGGCGCCCGGCGACGGTTCGTTGTAGGCGGTCAGTGAGAAGTACACGCTGTCGCCGCGGTTGCCGCTGATGCGATAGCGGCGCTTGGGGTCGACCGGACACATGTAGTAGTAGGCGTCGGTGTTGTCGCCTCCCCATCGTCGGTCTCGGCGGAACGGCGTATTGACCGCGACGAACACCGGTCGACTGGGCTCGGCGAAGAGATAGGTGTCGAAGGCTACGCCCAGCGTGGTCGCGAGCATGCGGTAGCCGTCGGCGACGTGTCGGTCGTCGGTGACGGCGCGATCGCCGTCAAGGAAGGAGCTGTCGAGGCCGCCCAGGGTCTGCAGCAATTCGTGCCACGCGATGGTGGACTCATGGTGGGTCACGTGCTGATCCCTCTCGTGATGAAAGCGGCCGTGCGGTCTACCCAGGAATCGTCGAGCGTGTCCCCGCGCGTGAGCAGAGCCAGGAACGTTGTGCCGGCGACGACCTCGACGATCTCGGCCGCGGTGACGTCGGGCCGTACCTCGCCGCGGGTGACGGCGTCCGCTAAGCGATCCGAAAGGCCGCGCGACAAGATGTCGCCAAAGCGCTCGAGCAGCGCCGAGTGCAACGTCAGATCGGCGGCCATCTCACCGACCAGGCCGGGCAGTGCGGCACGCGCGGCCGGAGTGGTCAGCACCTCCGCGGTGCGGCGAACCATCTCGCGCACGTCGCCGGCCAGCGACCCCGTTTCGGGCAGCGCGGTCGCGTCGCTGATCGGGAACACCGCCTCGTGGACGAGATGCGCCTTGCCGGGCCAGCGCCGGTAGATCGCCGGTTTACTGGTGCCGGCCCGCCGGGCAATGGCGTCGACCGAGAGGTCCGCGTAGCCCGTCTCGGCCAGCAGTTCGACGGTCGCCTGCAACACCGCGCTGTCGATGCGCTTATCGCGGGGGCGTCCAAGCTCTGTCGTCATTACGAAACTCAAAGTAACATAAGTCGCCGTGACCGATGCCGCTCCCACCCTTGTGCACCTGGACGACCTTGCCGAGCCCTGCTTCAGCCCGCAAATCGAGCCGATCCGCGAGCTCATGGCCGCGATGGCGGCAGAGTGCCCGCTGGATGCCACGGCGCTGCACGCCAAAGCCACCGCCGATACCGGACTAACCGACTTCGGGGCCGACGATTACCGGGAACGCCTCGACGTCTACCTGGCCGCGCTGCAAGAAATCGGCAGCCTGCACGGGCCGGGAATCGTCAACTTCCACGCACAGCTGTTGCAGTGGCTCAAAAACCGGCTACTGCTCAACGATCTACTGGCGCGACACCCCGAGATCTACGACATCGAGCTGCTGCCGCCGGTCGTCATCGCGGGCCTACCCCGCACCGGAACCACCCATCTGCACAACCTGCTCGCGTCGGCCCCGACGTTTCGCACCATCCCGTACTGGGAGAGCAACGAGCCGTTCCCGCTGCCCGCAGAGCTAGGGGCCGAGCCTGATCCGCGCAAAACTCGGATGGACGCCGCCGTCGAGTTCATGAACGCGGCGATGCCGCACTTTCCGCTCATGCATGAGATGACGACCGAGCATGTCCACGAAGAAATCCAGCTGCTGGCCAACGACTTCTCATCGATGCTGTTCGAGACCCTCGCACACGTGCCTCGGTGGCGCGACTACTACCTGGCGCACGACCAGACGTCGTCATACGAGCACCTGACCTTGCAGTTGAAAGCGTTGCAGTTTCTGCGCGGCGGACGCCGCTGGCTGCTGAAGTCGCCCCAGCATCTCGAGCAGTTGCCGGTGCTGGACGCCGTCTTCCCCGGGGTGATCGTGGTGTGCACCCACCGCGACCCGGTGCCGGTAGCGCTGTCGATGATCGCGATGATCACCTACACCGCGCGGATGCATTGCTCCCCGGTCCCGGTGCGCGAGATCGCCACGTCGTGGATCGACCGCTTGCAGACGATGTTGGACGCGCTCGTGCGCGATCGTGCTGTCATCCCGCCCGAGCGCTCCGCCGACATCCGCTTCGACGACTTCATGGCCGACGAGCTGGGCGTCGCCGAACGGGTATACGACCTCGCCGGCGAGCCGCTGACGAACGCGGCCCGCACGGCAACGGCCGATTACCTCTCGGGCCACCAGCGTGGCCGGTTGGGACAGATTGCGACGTCGGCCGAAATGTTCGGACTCGACGAGCAAGGTCTAGCCGCCCGCTTCGCCCCGTACGTGGAGCGGTTCTTGGCGTGATTGCCGGGCGGCCTAGGTAGCCGCGGGCGCCTGGTCAGGGGCCGGAGGAGCGTCAGGAGCAGGCGGCGGCGGCGCGTCAGGAGCGGGCGGCGGCGGCGCGTCAGGAGCGGGCGGCGGCGGCGCGTCAGGAGCGGGCGGCGGCGGCGCGTCAGGAGCCACCATGTTCACCAAGACCGGAGCAGGCGGCGGTGGGGCGTCCGCTGGTGCATCCGGATCCATGGGGAGGTACATGTGATGGGTGAACTGGGGCTGGTAGGCGCCGCCGCCACCAATTCGCACACCACCGCGTTCACCGCTGGACACCGGTGTGCCATCCGGCAGCGTCACCGCGGTGTGACCGCCATTCCAGCCGATCACCAGAGCGCCCGGGGCGGTTCCGTATTTGAAGCCGCGTGCCAACAAGGCCGACTCTTCATTTCCGGTGTTGAACCTTCCGGCGAAAGCCGGCCGGTCGGCAGCGACATTCGATACCAAGGAGGCCAGACCCGAACAGTCCGTTCCGGCGCGCGAATAGCCGTGGCTATACGGCGTGCCCGACATCTGCTGAACCAGAGCCATGATCGTTTCTAAAAACATGCGCCGGGACGTTAACAACAAGATCAAAAACGGCCAAAAATTCTGGCAGCCATCACTTTCCACATTATTGAATGGCCTACGCTACATTTCTGCACAAAAAGCCCTGTTAGGCAACGGCTTAGAACTAGTTAATTAGACATGTGTCAAAGATTATGTAATTCTTGGCTTTCCGCAATTTTGGTCTCAGTTGTGCAAAACCTTACGGCACAAATGGTTGCGGGCAAAAGACTTATTTTCGCTGGTGAGCGATATTGCGCTGCTAAGCGATCGCTCAGCACGCTTCGAACCTGCGATCACGACATGGTGTCGTTCGCCACTACTCCGCAGGCGGCAACTGGCGTGGGCCGTCGGCTGCACGCACTTCACGTGGTCCCTCGCGCTCAGTCAGACCGCGTTGGGACCCACGCTGCGCCAGCGGCAAATCGTCCGCATGCTTAGCGGATAGACGCTTTGACGTCACGGGTTGCGCAACATGTTGTGCACCGAGGTGATCGTCGTCAGCGCCACTGATGGCGGCCGATCCGCTTGAGTGCGTATTGCCGGCACTCTCTTCGCTATCGAGGGTGATCTTGCGAGTACGCCTGAGCGCGAAGGTGATTTCCTCGACCTCCTCGTACACCTGACGCACGGTACGCAACGGATGAGTCGAGGTGTCGATCGCGCGGGCAACAAAGCCCGGAACCAGCGGACGAATCCAGCGAGCGGCGGCTTTGGTGACGTCTGGAATGGTCGGGATAGCCGGCGTGGCCGGCACGTCGGGTGGTTCAACCGGTGCGGGCAGGTTCGGTGTCTCACTCGCATCGACTTTCACCCCGGCGTCGGGCAATTCGGTCGCAGCGAAGCTCGCGGCCTCGGCCTCGGCGGCGATCGGCAGGTAGATGTCTTCGACCACCGGCTCGGCGACGGGTGCCGACCTTTCGACCGCGGCGCTCACCCGCTCGCGTAGCTGCGCGCGGTCGATCTCGGTCTGAGCCTCGACGGCCAGTCGGGCTTGGACGAGTTGCTGCTCGGCCCACATCGTTTCGGCGGCCGCACGCACCTCGGCTCGTTTGACCGCGATCGCGGTGTCCGCCTCGATCTCGGCGCGTTCGCGTTCGGCACGGGCCTTTGCGAGGCGATCGTGGGCCGTTTCACCGCGCCACAGCCGCAAGATCAAGGGCAGCAGGCTCAGCAATATGAAGAACGCGATTGTGACGAGGCGCAGCATCAGTGCGCCGGCGTTGGCCAACGTCAGGTCGTGCATGGCGAGCCAGCGCGCACCCAAGCCATACTCAGCAGTCGCCGATTGACGCGCTCTGGACAGCGCCCGCTCGCCGTCGGTGATTTTCGCGTCCAGTTCAGCAGCGTCGCGGTCGCGGGCGGCGATGGCGGTGTCCAGCTCGCGCTGGGAATCTGCGAGAAGCTCATTGGCGGTCCGGGTTTCGGGCCCGGAACCGGACACACCGGTGATCCGGGTCTGCGGGCACGCCGGCGTGGGATGGTATTCGCAGCGCGCGACCACCAACGCCTCATCCCGGTGGACACGTGCGGTGTCGACGGGCCCGTCGAGCGCGACTCGGGTGTTGCGCAGCTGCGTCAGGCTCGTCGAGGCCTGCACGACCGCCGGTGCCGAGTCGGCATCGCGGGCCGCCTGCAGCTCCAGATGACGGTCGATCGAACCCGAGAACACCGCCAGGGCGGCGAACTCGCCCACGATCGTGCCGAGCGCAACTGCGACCAGTCCACGTCCCACGATTCCGTGCAGGCCGCGGATCGGCCCGCTGGCGATCCCACGGGTGATCGCGCCGACCAGCAACCCGAACACCAGGGTGAAGGGAATGATGGCCAGCATCGGCCAGCGGGACGCTTCCAGCACGGCGAGGGTCGTCACCAGCCACGCCAGCGCAGCGTTGAGGATCACGACCACGCCGGCGATCGCATGCGCCGACCGCTCGTGACCTTCGTCGAGTTCGCGGCGTTCTCCGCCGCCTACCCAGGTGAGCATCGGACTCAAAACACCTCCTGGTTGTGCCAGCCTGACAGGCCAAGGCCGTGGATACCGAATCAGCGGGTGGATGTGTGGCGCGGCTAACAGCGTGACCAGAATCGCCCAGCCCGGTTCGCACCGGTGCGACAGCCGAATTCTCTCATAACAACCCCCTGCGGGGCTCAAGGCGCAGCCCTATGCGACGCGTTTGATCATCCGCGCGGTAGCCCGCTCGATTGTTTCGCGCTTCGCCTCAGGCGTTCGCTGACGTCGGATTCTGTGTAATGCGGGCGCGATGGTGATGCCTCGTTCATAGGCGGTGATCACGCGCGGATCGACGTAGGAGCGCCGCGCTACCGCCGGCGTGTTGCCCAATTCTTCAGCCACCGCGCGCATTACGGCCGCTTCTTCGCGACGGCGAGCCGTTTTTGACGTCGGCTCGCGTGCGATGGCGAACGCCTCGGCGGCCAGCACCGTACCGTGCCACGTTCGCAGATCCTTCACACTGAACTCTTCGCCCACCAGCTGCCGGAATCGATCGTTGAGGTCGTCGGCGTGGACCTCGGACCAGCCATCCGCCGTGTGGTAGGCGAGTAGCCGTGGCGTCTTCGTTTCGGCACGCAACAGCGACCGCACCGCCCGAATCACCAGCGGGTCTTCTAGGGAGACCGTCCGACGCACCCCGCTTTTGGCCGGATAGTCGAACTCAACACTGTCCCGGTGTACGCGCACATGATCACGAAGCAGTGTGGCCAATCCGAAGCTGCCATTCTCCTCGGCATACTCCTCGCCACCGGACCGGAAATACCCCTGATCGATTAAATGCTGCGCCAAGGCCAGCACGCGATCGCGTCCCAGCCCGCGACCACGCAGGTCGGTGAGGAGCTGCAGGCGCCAGTCCGGCAGATATTTGGCCAAGCTGACCGCGCGGTCGTACTTCTCTTCTGACCTTTCGGCTTGCCATTGCTCGTGATAGATGTACTGGCGACGGCCGGCTGCGTCGGTGCCGATCGCCTGGATGTGGCCGTTGGGGTACGGGGAGATCCACACCTTCTTCCACGCCGGCGGAATCACCAGCGCCTCGATCCGCGCGAGCGTCTCGGTATCGACCGAGTCGCGGTGATCTCTCGCAGTCGAGGCATAGGAAAAACCGCGGCCCCGACGAATGCGGCGAAACCCGGGGCCGTCAAGAACGCTCCTGCGCAACCTCACCTGGGTCCCTCGCTACGGCCTGAACGCTGACCTGTGACCGGCATTCGTTTACCCACGGCGTTCTTTGCTAACACCTCCGGTGCAGGCGGCTTCGGCCGACACGATCGGATCAGCCGCGCTGTCGGAAGCTGACGTGAGACGGTATCTGCTTATGCAGGGCTACGACTATGTGAGCTACGAGGCTTTCGGGCGGCGATTCTTTGAAGTGGCCGTGACGGAAGAACGTGTCGGCGCCGCATTCGCTTCAATCGCGGGGAACGAGTTCGACATGGAGCCGATGGCTCAGGGGCCCGGCAAGATCGCCAAAGTCAGCGCCAAGGTGACGATCAAGGAGCCCCAAGTCAGCCGCAACGTCGGCGACGCCATCACTTTTGACATCCATATCCCGCTGCTGATCGATCTACTCCTCGACCTACGACTGGACAAACAACGGTTCCGGGTTGACGGCGACATCGCGCTGAGCGCGACAGCGCGCGCAGCCGAACCGCTGCTGCTGATCGTTGACGTCGCCAAGCCGCGGTCGTCGGACATCACCGTCCACGTGTCGTCGACAAGCATCCGCGGCGAGCTGTTGCGCATCATCGCCGGCGTTGACGGGGAGATCCGGCGTTTCATCGCGCAATACGTCAGCGAGGAAATCGATTCACCGCAATCGCAAAAGGCGCAAGTGATCGACGTGGCCGAGCAACTCGATCAGACCTGGACCGGCATCTGACCGCCGGTTTATCGCATGGCCGCGCCCGGGTATTCAGGCCCGGCCGCGTTCCAGCAACAGGGAGAGTGACGCCGGGTGGCACGAGTTGACGTTTCGACGGAGTCGGACCTGGCGCCCGAGTCGGCGTGGAAGCTGGCGTGCGATTTGAATCGGTTCGGCGACTGGATGACGATATTCGCCGGCTGGCGCGGTCCGGTTCCCGCCAAAATCGACAAAGGCACCCGGGTGTCGTCGTGCATCAAGGTCAAGGGTTTTCGCAACGTCATTCATTGGACGGTCACTCGATACGAAGAGCCGAAAGCGATCGAGCTCAAGGGGCGCGGCCGCGGCGGGATTCGCATCGGGGTGGCGATGACGGTCACCGATAACCATCCCGGATCGACTTTCCACATGACCGCTGATCTGAACGGGGGCCTGCTGAACGGGCCAATCGGGCGGCTGGTCGCGCGGATCATCAAGTCCGATGTGCACGACTCTGTTTGCAAACTCGCTGCTTTGCAATGACTTTCGTCACGCGGATGCCGGGTTGATCGATACGCCAATCATTGCGTCCCAGCGCCGTGGCTGACTTTCCATTCCCGCTGGACTTGGCGAATTCGTCGCGATTCCATGCCCAGCCAGGCGAAGCCGGCGCCGCTCGCTAGCAAAGCAACCGCGGCGGCACCGACGCCGACCCCGACTTGGCGTTCGGCAAAGCTGGCCAGGCACACCACGAATGCGACCACGCCGGCGCCAAACAGCAAGAGCGCGGGCGTCTTCGCACCGCTCTTCATCGATTCGCCGGCGCGCGGCTCAGTGGTGCGGTGATGGTCGATAGGGTCGCGCGAGGTGTCTCCCATGCGGACCGACTACCCAGATCGTGAAGCGAAAAAACGGCTCTGGAACCGTGGTTCAGGCTCCGACGGTGAAACCGGCCAATAGGGCGCGCATGGACTGCGCGACCGCATGCCTGGTCCCGACGGGATCTTCGGAGTTGGCGATCAACATCGCGCCGCGAGTTAGGGCACCCAGCAGCAGCCGGGTGACTGTCGGCGGCGCACGTGGTCGCCGACATGGGTGAGTACACCGAGGCACTGACCAACCACGTCAACGGCGACCACCCCGCGATAGACATTCCAGACGGCTCGCCGGCGCAGGCCAGGACCGCGGTCAACGACCGGCATCTGACCGACGTCTCCGATCGGGACATGAGCCGGCTCGCCGACATGCTGGAGGAAACCGCGGCGCGTTACCTTGCCGCCGCCGCTGCCCTCGACCCATCCGAACGCGCTTCGATCCTCACGGCCGACGGCTTGGCCCTCGAGCCGGCCGTGATGACCTGCTTGCTGCCGGGGGAGCAGTTGGCGCACGGCCTGGATATCGCGCGCGCCGCGGATCGGCCGTGGGGCATCGGCCGCGACGACGCTTTGCTGGTCATACCTGGTGTACTCGCGCTGGCACCGAAATACCTGAGGCCCTCGCGGACCAGGGATCTCGACATCAGCTTCGAATTGCGCATGCGGGGCGGGTGTCGCTATCGGATGGCGATCGCCCACGGCACGGGCGTCGTCACGGAGGCAGGGGAGAAGGCCGATTGTGTGATCACCGCCGATCCGGTCGCATTCCTGCTCATCGGTTTCGGTCGAGTTCCGCAGTTGCCACAAATTCTCCGCGGCAAGTTGCGGGCGGGCGGGCGCAAGCCGTGGCTGGCCGCCGAGTTCGGCACCCTACTGGCCGCCCCGTAGCGGCGGGAGACGACTACGACGCGCAATCGCCTACAGGTCAAGGGTGAGCCGCTGTCCTTTTGCGGCGCGCGAAATGCAAATCAGCATCATTCCGTCGGCGCGCTCGGGCTCGGTGAGCAGCGTGTCACGATGGTCGACGCGGCCGTCGAGCACCCGAGTACGGCAGGTTCCGCAGAAGCCCTGTCGACACGAATACGCTGGCCAGATATCGGCCCGCTGCAACGCCGATAGCAGTGTCTCCTCGGCGCCGACCCGCACCGCGGCGCCCGTCGAGGCGACGCAGACGCCGAACTCCTCGCCGTCGATCACCGGAGGCGCGGCGAAACGCTCGAAATGCAATTCGACGTTGTCGCGGCCCGCGAGCTCAGCGCGAATTGCCGTCAACATCGGCGCGGGCCCACAGGCGTAGACCGCGGTTCCGTCGGGGCAGTCGCCCAGTAGCTGAGCCGCCGTCGGAACACCGTGCACGTCGTCGGTGCGGATTTCGATGCGGTCGCCGAACTCCGCCACTTCGTCGAGGAACGGCAGGCTGTCGCGGCTGCGACCGGCATAGATCATCGACCACTCGACGCCAAGGCGGTCGGCGTGGCGCAACATCGGCAGGATCGGCGTGATGCCGATACCGGCGGCGACGAAACGCAAACGCTGCGTTGGTGATCCGTAGCCGGGCACGGTCAACGGAAAGGCATTACGGGGCCCGTTCGTGGTGACCCGACTGCCGACATCCAAGACGTCGTGCACTTCAGCCGAGCCGCCGCCACCGTCGGGAATGCGCCGCACCGCGATCCGATAGTCGTACTGGCGGCTCGGGTCGCCGCACAGCGAGTATTGCCGCACCCGGCCACTGGGCAGGTGGATATCGACGTGCGCACCGGGACTCCAGGACGGCAGTGACGCACCGCCGACAGCCGCGAATGTCAGCGCGACCACGTCTTGATCGCGGGCAACCACGTTGCGTCCCACCACGGTCAGCGTGATGCTGCTGTCCTGATGGGCCGGGGCCGTCACACGCCTGATCGATCCCGACAACGCCCATAGGCCGGTAACCGCGGCGTCGGCCAGACCGAGCAGCACATCATGCGACGAGCGACCCGAGGCGCTCGGCGGCGCCTGCCGGAACCGGTCTAGGAACCCCAATCAAGGCCTCATCAATAATGTGCCGCGCGCGCCGCCGGAGAACTTGCCAGGTACGCGACCGCCTGCGCCGTGGACCCCATCTGCTCCGGCGAGAAGCCGGGCCGGAAGTACATCAACGTGTTGGAGCCAAACAACTTTCGGAACGTCGGAAGCAGCCCATGCTTCGAATCCATCGCCCGCAGCCATTGCATTTTCCACCAGCCGATGTCGATGTCGGGGTCGGCTTTCATCAGGTACCAGGTGCCCCGCTGGAAGAAGACGAAGACCATCGTGACCGCCATCAGCATCGACCGGATCCGGTCGGGGTAGCTGTTGTGGAAATAGGCGGCGACGTCATGAGCGACGTTGCGGTGTTCGACTTCCTCGCTGCCGTGCCAGCGGAACAGGTCGGCGATGGTGGGATCTGCGCCGTAGTCCTCCCAGTGGCAGTTGAGGACGAAGTCACCGAGCACCGCGGTGTAGTGCTCTATCGCGGCGATGAGCCACAGCCGGTCGCACAGATGGCTGAGTCGGCGTTTCGGGTCCAGGGCCGTGCTCGGTGCCAGCGTGCGGGAAAAGATGAAATCCACCTGGTCAAGCAGCGGCTTGGGGTCGATGCCGCGGGCCACCATCAGCTCGTGCAGAACCTGGTCGTGGACGTCGGCGTGCGTTGCCTCCTGGCCGATGAATCCGCGCATGTCCTCGGCGAGTTTCGGGTCTTTGACGAGCGGCAACGCTTCGTTGAAAACGGCGACGAACCACCGCTCGATCGGGGGCAGCACGATGTTGAGCAGGCTGGCGAAATTCGAGGCCACCGGATGGCCGGGAATCCACTGCAGCGGAACGCCGGACACATCGAAGTGCACCCTGCGCGCCTGGATCTGCACCGGACCCGGGTCGTATTCGTGCTCGAACCGGCGTGGTCGCAGCATGAAGCCTCCTGGATTTGCGCTCAATTCTGATCACGACGAGTGCAAAGGTCAAAGCAGCGGCCTCCCGTCGCCCGCGGCGCCCTGTTAGGTTCCGCCCATGAAATTTGTGATGGCGGCCTATGGAAGTCGCGGCGATGTCGAGCCGTGCGCTGCCGTCGCTGTAGAGCTGCTGCGCCGCGGGCACGACATACGCATGGCGGTCCCACCGGAAATGCTTGGCTTCATCGAGTCGGCGGGCCTTGGCGCGATCGCTTGCGGGCCGGACTCGCGGAAGCAGATGAGCCCGACCTCGGATTTGACCGGGAACGTGATGCCGAATATGCAGAATCCGCTCAGCGCGATGCTCGGCGTGGCCGAGCATTTCAGCCAGGTATGGGCGGAGCGCTCCACGACGCTCACGGCGCTCGCAGACGGGGCCGACCTGATATTGGCGGGCATCGCTGAGCAGGGGCTCGCCGCCAACGTCGCAGAGTATTACGGCATTCCGCTGGCTGCGCTGCACTTCTTCCCCCCAGAGCATTCGCGTCCAAAGGGGTGGATTGGGCGCGTGACGAAGCTTGCGGAAGACGCCCAACGCCGAGCACTCGGCTTGCCAGAGGCAGCCGGACTTTCGCCGCCGTCCCTAGAGATCCAGGCCTACGACGAGCTCTGCTTTCCCGGGGTGGCAGCGAAATGGGGAGAGCAGGTCGCGCGGCGGCCCTTCGTCGGGGCGCTGACACTTCAGTTGCCGACGGGCGCCGACGAGGAGGCCTCGTCTTGGATTGTCGCGGGACCGCCGCCGATCTACTTCGGCTTTGGCAGCAACGTCCACCTCGCGCACCCGGCGCACACGGTCGCCATGATCAGCGCGGCCTGCACGCAGTTGGGCGAGCGGGCGTTGATTTGTTCCGGCGCGACTGACCTCAGTGACATCGCGCACGACGACCACGTCAAGATCGTCGGCGCGGTGAACCACTCGGCGATCTTTCCCGCGTGCCGCGCGGTCGTCCATCACGGTGGCGCCGGCACCACGGCCGCAAGCCTGCGGGCCGGAATTCCCACATTGATCCTCTTTTCAGTCCTGCTCGAAGATCAGCCGCTCTGGGCAGCCGTGGTCCAACAACTGGGCGTAGGTCTTGGACGGAACTTTTTGGGAAGCAGCCTGAAAACACTGGTCGCCGACCTGGGCTCCGTTCTCGCCCCGCATTACCTCACCCGAGCCCGCGAGGTGGCCGCCCATATGACCAAGCCGGCCGAAAGCCTTGCCAGCGCAGTTGATCTCCTGGAAGACACCGTGCGGCACGCGCATTTCGGCTGACCGGCGAGCGGTTGCGCCGAGCAGTCGAGAACACCGTTGCAGTACGGTTCTGTGCGTACTTGGACGTGTCGACATCACCACCAGTTAGGTTCCGCCGATGAAATTTGTGGTGGCAGGCTATGGCGGTCGCGGCGATGTTGAGCCGTGCGTGGCCGTTGGACGGGAGCTGCTGCGTCGAGGACACGACGTGCAGATGGCAGTGCCACCGAACATGCTTGGCTTCGTCGAGTCGGCGGGGCTTGCCGGTGTCGCGTTCGGACCGGACTCGCGCGAGGAGATGAACCCGGGCTCGGATTTGGTCCGCAGGATCATGCCGAAGATCAAAAACCCGCTCAGCGTCGTGCCCGACGTTATCGAGCATGTTACCCAGGTCAAGCTGGACAAGAGCGCGACACTGACAGCGCTGGCAGATGGGGCCGACTTGATGTTGGCAGGCTTCAACGAGCAGGGCCTGGCCGCCAATGTCGCGGAGTATTACCGCATTCCGGCGGTTGCGCTGCACCCCTTTCCGGAGCGGTTTTGGTCATCGGACTGGCTGTTCGCCCAAATGACGAAGGTTGCGGAAGGCGCTCAGCGCCAGACTCTGGGGTTACCGGAGGCGACCGCAGCGTCGGCCCGATCGCTGGACATCGAGGCATACGACGAGTTCTGCTTGCCCGTACCGGCAGCCGAGTTGATGGAACCGAACGGGCGACGGGCCTTTGTCGGGGCGCTCACATTGGAGTTGCCGACGGATGCCGACCAGGAAGTCCTGTCGTGGATTGCCGCGGGAACGCCGCCGATCTACTTCGGCCTTGGCAGCGCGCCGATCAGCACCCCCGCTGACACCTTCACCATGATCAGCGCGGCCTGCGCGCAGATAGGCGAGCGGGTGTTGATCTGCTCCGGGCCCAATGACGTCACCCACGTCGAGCATTTCGATCACGTCAAAGTGGTGCCCGCAGTCAACCACGCGGCCATCCTTCCGGCCTGCCGGGCGGTCGTTCACCACGGCGGCGCCGGCACCACGGCGGCAGCACTGCGCGCCGGGATCCCTGCCTTGATCCTGTGGCTCTGGCTCGATCAGCCGATCTGGACAGCCGGCCTGCAACGCCTGGAAGTCGGCTTCGGACAGCCCTTTTCGGAAACCACCCAGGAATCACTGGTCGCGGGTTTGCGGGTGATCCTGACTCCGCACGTCGCCACCCGAGCCCGCGAGGTCGCCAGCTATATGACCAAGCCCGCCGAAAGTCTCGCCAGGGCTGCCGATCTTCTCGAGAACACCGCCCGCCGGGGACGGTAGGCCTATTCGGATTGGCCGGCGGACAACACCCTGCGCGCCGACCGGGTTTCGATCGCGTTGATGGTCAACGCGCGGAGGGTGATCCGCCATCCGGCGTCGGTCCGTCGATACTCGTCGTCGTAACGCAGATGCCAGACCACGTCGGTCAGCTGGTCGCCGTGTCGACTCCAGTGATGCGCCACGCAGGCGATGCGCCCGCGCGCACTGTCGGGTTGCTGGCCGGCGTCGAAGACCTCGCCGACGATCGCGTGTTCGGTGCGGATGGTCGCGGAGACCGCTTCGACCGCGGTGCGAATCGCAGCATGACCGATATGCCTGCGGACGGGGACCAGCGTGGTCGGCGGTTCGGGCAGAATCAGCTCGGCCGTTTCCGTGAAAAGTTCTGTCACAGAATCGAATTGGCGATCATCGACGCCGGCGGCGTACCGATGCACCAAGTCGGTGAGAGCGATCCGCTCCGTTGCGCTGAGCATCACGCGGGCAGTGAAAGACGTTGCGCGCAGGCAGACAACTCGTCCTTGGCCTGTTCGAGATCGGTGATCGACGGCATGGCCAGCACCAGCCGGTCGGCGCCCTGAGCTGTGAGCCTCTCGGCGCGTTCGGCGTCGATCTTGGTAACCGAATGCCCCAGCGACACTTCGATATCGGCCGGATCGCGGCCGGCCGCCGTTGCCTCGTCACGCATCAGAGCCAGCAGGCCGTCCAACTGATCACCGGCTACCCCCAACGGTTGGAAGCCGTCACCGAAGCGCCCGGCCCGTCGAGCTGCCGCTTTGCTGTGCCCGCCGATATGTAGTGGAAGATGTTGACCGGCAACAGGTTTCGGGCTACTGATGACATTCTCGAAGTGAAAGAACTCGCCATGATGGGTGACGCCCTCTGCCCCGTCATCCCAGAGTGCCCGCAGCACCGCCAACTGCTCATCGGCGCGCCGGCCCCGACTGTGAAACTCGGTGCCGCACGCCTCGATCTCTTCGCGCAACCAGCCGACGCCGACACACAGCCGAAGCCTTCCGCTCGACAGCACATCGACAGTCGCCGCTCGTTTGGCCAGCACAACCGGATGATGGTTGGGCAGCACCAGTACACCGGTGGCCAACCCCAGCCGGTCGGTGTGACCGGCCAAGAACGACAGCAGGTCAAGCGGATCGGGAACCGGGCAGTCGGGCGCCAATTCGACGCGCCCCGAGCGATCATAGGGGTAGACGCTGTCGTACCGGGTGGCCAAAACACTGTGCTCGACGACGACGATCGATTCGAAACCGCACGCCTCGAGATGGCGGGCGAAAGCCGCCATCCAACCCGGATCCGCGGTTATCCCGGTGGCGACCGGTGCGACCACGCCGAACTTCAAGACGTTCATGGCTGACAAGAAACTAACAGCTGGTCTCGGTGGGGGTCACCGCCGTCTCGGCGCGCATGGCATTGGCCAACGTGATCGCCCGGGGATCGTTGAAGACGTCCTCGAGCATGACCGGCTTACCATCGGGGCCGCTCAACGGAATCCGCCAATTGGGATACTCGTCGGTCGTGCCCGGCTGGTTCTGGGTACGCCGATCTCCGACCGCGTCGGTCAACGCGACTCCCAGCAGCCGCGACGGCGTTCGGCCCAGGTACTCGTAGAGGGCGAGGACGGTGTGCTCGATGTCGGCATGCTTGGCCAGCAGGCCGACGCGGCGCAGCTCGGCGATCCAGGCCGCCTGTTCGGTTTCCGCGGCTGCCAGCTCCTCCTCGACGGGTCGCGTCAACAGCCCCAGCGAATCCCGCAGGCGCACATGCTCGCCGGCCAGATAACCGGCGGTCGGTGGCAGGTCGTGGGTGGTCACCGACGACAGGCAGTACTCCCGCCAGCGCTCAGCGGGCAGCGGGCCGTCACCGGTGCCGCCGCGATCGAGCTCGAACCACAGAATCGAGGTGCCCAAAACCCCGCGGTCCCGCAGGTAGTCACGGACCCATGGTTCGACGGTGCCGAGATCCTCGCCCACCACCAGCGCCGCGGCGCGGTATGCCTCGAGCGCGACGATGCCGATCAGCGCCTCGTGGTCGTAACGCACGTACGTGCCTTGAGTGGGCCCCTCGCCGTGGGGAATCCACCACAGGCGAAACAACCCGATGATGTGGTCGATGCGCACCCCGCCGGCGTGCCGCAGCACGGCGCGGATCAACGCGCGGAATGGCTGGTACTCCTGCTCCGCGAGCCGGTCCGGGCGCCATGGCGGCTGCGACCAGTCCTGACCGAGTTGGTTGAATTCATCCGGCGGTGCGCCCGCCGCGACCCCGACCGCCAGCACATCCTGTAACGCCCAGGCGTCGGCCCCGTCGGGGTGCACGCCGACGGCGAGGTCGTGCACGATGCCCAGCGGCATCCCGGCCGCCACCGCGTGCGATTGCGCGGCGGCGAGCTGCTCGTCGAGCTGCCATTGCAGCCAGCGGTGGAAATCGACGGCCTCCGAATGCTCAGCGACGAACTCGGCGACACCGTCGGCGCCGGGATGCTGCAGCGATTCGGGCCACTGATGCCAGTCGCCCCCGTATTCCTCGGCCAGTGCGCACCAGGCGGCGAAGTCGTCGAGCGCCGAACCTTCCCGGGCGCAGAAAGCGGCATACGCCAGTTCACGACCCGCGGTGAGCGCGACCCGATAAACCTGTTCCAGGGCCGCCCGTTTGGCCGCCCACGCGGTGTCGCGGTCGATGGCGTCGAGCGAGGCCGCGTGCCGCTGCACATCCTCGCGCAACCGCCACACCCGGCGACGCTTCCGCAGGTAGGCGAATTCCGGGATGGCCTCGACGCGCAGGTAAAGCGGGTTGACGAAGCGCCTTGATGTCGGCAGGTACGGCGACGGCTCCATCGGCTTGGTCGGTGCGGCGGCGTGCAGGGGATTGACGAGCACATAACCGGCGCCGTGCGCGGAAGCCGACCAAACCGCGAGGTCAGTGAGGTCTGTCAGGTCGCCGACGCCCCAGGACTGTCGGGACCGGACACTATATAACTGGGTGGCCAGCCCCCAGATCCGACGGCCGCCCAGCCGCTCCGGTAAGCCCAGCCATCCCGGTGTCACGATCAGCGCCGCGCTGGCCTCTTCGTCGTCGGACCGCAGATGCACCCGGTGGTAACCCAGCGGCAGGTCGTCCGGCAACACGAAGCTGGCCTCGCCGACCCAGCGCCCGTCCAGCTCGAACGGCGCGGCGAAGTTGTCGACCTGGCGTACCCCGGCGCGGACCGTCCCGTCCTCGAGCTGCACCCACACCTCGGCGGGATGACCGTGGGTCACGTGCACCCAGAACTGCGTCTGGGTGCCGGCACGTCCAAGGATGGTGGCCGGCAGTGAACGGGACCAGTACGCGCGATCGTGAGCGGTCACCGCAGTGCGGCGCTCCAGCTCGGTTTCGGCGGCCACGCCGAACGCGGCGAGGACCGCTACCAGCGTGGTTTCCGCAACACTCACCCGCCGACCGGCCCAGTCCGCGTAATCCGTGGCGATTCCGAACCGCTCGGCGAGTTCGACCAACGAGGGCGCCAGCCGAGTCATGCGCCGCTCCTACTCATCGCCTCATCACATCGCGGGATCATCGTCGCTGGCGGGCCATGCCGCCATCTTCCTTAATCAGATGGCAGAATGCGACCCGAGTGTTCACCTCACGGCAATTTTTTCGCGGACCCGAGTTTGCTCTTCGCCGTACGATGCGCAGTGAAGTTTTCAATTTTTTGGGGGACCCGAGTTTGCTCTCCACCGTACGATGCGCAGTGAGTTTCATCGATCTCCCCACTACTGATGGCAGGTGACAGCACTGTGGTGCAGACCACTCACGCCGCGGCCGCTAATGCGCCCGGCGCCCATACGCTCGTCTGGCGAGGTGGCCGACGGTGCCCTACGGTTATCCCTGTGAATCGTGGGACTACTCCGTATTCAGCCGTTCCGTCGGCTTGGAGCGTGATTAACCGTGGCTGATTCGAATAGCGGCAGGGGGTCGGGCTACGGCCTCGGACTCTCCACCCGGACCCAGGTAACCGGTTACCAATTCTTGGCACGCCGTACCGCCATGGCGCTGACCCGCTGGCGGGTCCGGATGGAAATCGAACCCGGCCGGCGTCAAACGCTGGCCGTGTTGGCGTCAGTGTCCGCGGCGGCGGTGATTTCCCTGGGCGCACTGCTGTACTCATTCATCAGCCCCTCCGGGCAGCTGAACGAGTCACCGATCATTGCCGACCGTGATTCGGGCGCACTGTACGTCCGGGTGGGGGACAAGCTGTACCCGGCGCTGAACCTGGCGTCGGCCCGGCTGATCGCCGGCCGGCCGGACAACCCGCACAAGGTGCGTGCGAGCCAGATCGCGCAGCAGCCGCACGGACCGCTGGTGGGTATCCCCGGCGCGCCGTCGGATTTCTCCCCGACCACCCCCGCATCGTCGTCGTGGCTGGTGTGCGACTCGGTGACACCGACGGCCGGCGTCGGGGCACCGTCGCCGGTGACCGTCACCGTGATCGACGGAAAACCGGACCTGTCGAATCGCCGGCACGTGTTGAACGGGTCGGACGCGGTGGTGCTCCGCTACGAAAAAGACACCTGGGTGGTCCGGCAGGGACGCCGGTCGCGTATTGATGCGTCCAACCGCGCGGTGTTGTTGCCGCTCGGATTGACCCCCGAAAACGTCAACCAGGCGCGGCCGATGAGCCGGGCGCTCTACGACGCCTTGCCGGTGGGTCCCGAGCTGGCGGTGCCGAAGGTGCCGGACGCGGGTAAGCCCGCCGGATTCGCCGGCGCGCCGGGACCGGTGGGAACCGTGATCGTGACACCGCAAATCAGCGGCCCGCAACAGTATTCGGTGGTCTTGGCCGACGGCGTGCAAACCGTGACGCCGGTGGTCGCACAGATCCTGCAGAACGCCGGAACGCCGGCGGGCAATGCGCCGGTGGTGGTTGCGCCGGCGTCGCTGGCGAAGATGCCGGTGGTCAACGGACTCGACTTGTCCGCCTATCCCGACGGGCCGCTGAAACTGGAGGACATCCGCGACAATCCGGCGACCTGCTGGTGGTGGGAGAAAACCGGCGGTGAAGAGCGCGCCCGCGTCCAGGTGATCTCCGGGCCGACGATTCCGGTGTCGGCGGGCGACAGCGACAAAGTGGTGTCGCTGGTGAAGGCTGACAGTTCCGGCCGAGAAGCCGACAAGGTCTTCTTCGGCCCCGACCACGGCAACTTCATCGAAGTCACCGGCAACGACCCCGCGTCGGCCACATCCGAATCACTGTGGTGGCTCTCGAGTTCCGGTGTGCGCTTCGGCGTGGAAAACTCTCGTGACGCCCGCTCCGCGCTGGGGTTGACTGGTCAGCCCAGCCCCGCCCCCTGGGTGGCGTTGCGGCTGTTGGCGCCTGGCCCCACCCTTTCGCGCGCCGATGCGTTGGTGCGCCATGACACCCTTCCGACCGATATGAACCCTGCAGAGTTGGTGGTACCAAAGTGAAGCAAGGATTTGCACGTCCGACGCCCGAGCGCGCCCCCGCCGTTAGGCCCGAGAACATTGTCCTACCGACGCCGCTGAGTGTTCCGCCGCCCGAAGGCAAGCCGTGGTGGCTGGTTGTGGTCGGTGTGCTGGTGGTCGGCCTGCTGGTCGGCATGGTCGGTATGACCGTCGCCAGCGGCTCGCGCATGTTCCTAGGCGCCGGCTCGATCTTCCCGATCTTCATGATCGGCGGCGTCGCGATGATGATGTTCGGCGGTCGTTTCGGTGGCCAGCAGCAGATGAGCCGGCCGAAACTGGACGCGATGCGTGCCCAGTTCATGCTGATGCTCGACATGCTGCGCGAGACCGCCAACGAGTCGGCCGACAGCATGGACGCCAACTACCGCTGGTTCCACCCGGAGCCGACGACGTTGTCCGCCGCGGTCGGAACGCAGCGGATGTGGGAACGCAAGCCGGACGGCAAGGACCTCAACTTCGGCGTTGCCCGCGTCGGTGTCGGCATGACCCGCCCCGAAGTGACCTGGGGTGAGCCGCAGAACATGCCGACCGACATCGAGTTGGAGCCGGTGACCGGTAAGGCGCTGCAAGAGTTCGGTCGCTACCAGAGCGTCATCTACAACCTGCCGAAGATGGTGTCGCTGCTCGTCGAGCCGTGGTACGCGCTGGACGGCACCCGCGATCAGGCACTGGGACTGATGCGGGCCATCATCTGCCAGCTGGCGTTCTCGCACGGCCCCGACCACCTGCAGATGATCGTGGTCACCTCCGACATGAGGAAATGGGACTGGGTCAAGTGGCTGCCGCACTTTGGTGACCCGCGCCGCCGCGACGCGGCCGGCAACGCCCGGATGGTGTACGGCTCGGTACGTGAGTTCGCCGCCGACCAGTCCGAATTGTTCGCCGGCCGTGGCTCTTTCACTCCGCGGCACGCTAGCTCGTCCGCCGAGACACCGACGCCTCACCACGTGATCATCGCCGATGTCGATGACCCGCAGTGGGAGTACGTGATCAGCGTCGACGGGGTCGACGGAGTCACGTTCTTCGACTTGACCGGCTCGGCGCTGTGGACGGGTAACCCCGAGCGGGTGCTGCGATTCACCAACGATGTCGGGGTGATCGAGGCGCTGCCCCGTGACCGCGACACCTGGATGGTGATCGACGACAACAGGTGGTTCTTCGCTCTTGCCGACTATGTCAGCGACGTGGAGGCCGAGCAGTTCGCGCAGCGCATGGCGCACTGGCGACTGGCCGAGGCCTACGAGGAGATCGGCCAGCGGGTCACCCAGATCCGCGCTCGAGACATCCTGTCCTACTACGGCATTGAGGACCCCGCCGAGATCGACTTCGACTCGTTGTGGGGTAATCGGCGCGACGGACTCAGCAGCCGGTCCCGGCTGCGGATCCCGTTCGGCAACCGTTCCGACAACGGCGAGCTGCTGTTCTTGGACATGAAATCCCTCGACGAGGGCGGCGACGGCCCGCACGGGGTCATGTCGGGTACCACCGGTTCCGGTAAGTCGACGCTGGTGCGTACCGTGCTCGAATCGCTGATGCTGGGGCATCCGCCGGACGAGCTGCAGTTCGTGTTGGCCGACCTCAAGGGTGGATCGGCTGTTAAGCCGTTCGCCGGAGTGCCACACGTGTCGCGGATCATCACCGACCTGGAAGAAGACCAGGCGCTGATGGAGCGCTTCCTGGATTCCCTGTGGGGCGAAATCGCCCGCCGCAAGGCGGTTTGCGACGGCGCCGGCGTCGACGACGCCAAGGAGTACAACGAGATGCGCGGCAGGATGCGCGCACGCGGCCAGGACATTCCGCCGCTGCCGATGCTGGTGGTGGTCATCGACGAGTTCTACGAGTGGTTCCGCATCATGCCGACCGCGGTCGACGTCTTGGACTCGATCGGCCGGCAGGGTCGTGCTTACTGGATCCACTTGATGATGGCCTCGCAGACCATCGAGAGCCGGGCCGAAAAGCTCATGGAGAACATGGGTTACCGGTTGGTGCTGAAGGCGCGGACCGCCGGTGCGGCACAGGCGGCCGGTGTTCCGAACGCGGTGAACCTGCCCGCTCAGGCCGGTTTGGGCTACTTCCGTAAGAGCCTTGACGAGATCATTCGGTTCCAAGCGGAATTCCTGTGGCGCGATTACCGCCGCGGCGTTTCGCTCGACGACGATGGTCCGAGCGCGCTGACGCATTCGCTGGATTACATTAGCCCGCAACTGTTTACCACGGGCTTCACGCCGATCGAGGTCAGCGTCAGTGGACCGGACGACTTCGACACGTTGAGCAACGGCGAGGTGACCGGCAACGGAGCCCTCGATCTCGACGACGAGGACGAGGAAGAGGAAGACGAGGCGATCAGAACGCCAAGAGTCGGCACGGTGATCATCGATCAGCTGCGCCGGATCGACTTCGAGCCGTACCGGCTGTGGCAACCGCCACTCGACGTGCCGGTGTCGATCGAAGACTTGGTGAACCGCACCCTCGGTCGGCCGTGGCAGGAGGAATACGGCACGGCCAGGAACCTGGTGTTCCCGATCGGAATCATCGACCGGCCGTTCAAGCACGACCAGCCGCCGTGGACGGTCGACACCTCGGGTCCGGGGTCCAACGTGCTGATCCTCGGTGCGGGCGGCGCGGGTAAGACCACCGCGCTGCAGACGCTGATCTGCTCGGCCGCGCTGACCCACACGCCCGAGCAGGTCCAGTTCTACGTGCTGGCCTACAGCAGCACCGCGCTGACGACGGTGGCGGGGCTGCCGCACGTCGGTGAAGTCGTCGGCCCCACCGACCCCTACGGTGTTCGCCGCACCGTGGCTGAGTTGCTGGCGCTACTTCGCGAGCGCAAGCGCACTTTCCTCGAGTACTACGTGCCCTCGATGGAAGTGTTCCGACGGCGCAGGTTCGGCGAGGCTGGCGACGTGCCCAACGACGGCTTCGGCGATGTCTTCCTGGTGATCGACAACTACCGGGCGCTCGCCGAAGAGAACGAGGTGCTGATCGAGCAGGTGAACCAGATCATCAACCAGGGGCCGTCGTTCGGGGTCCATGTGGTGGTCACGGCCGACCGCGAATCTGAGCTGCGGCCTCCGGTGCGCAGCGGTTTCGGATCCCGGATCGAGCTGCGGCTGGCTGCGGTGGAGGACGCGAAGCTGGTTCGCTCCCGGTTCGCCAAGGAGGTTCCGGTCAAACCGGGCCGCGGCATGGTCGCGCTCAACTACACGCGGCTGGACAGCGACCCGCAATCGGGTCTGCACACGCTGGTGGCCAGGCCGGCACTGGCCAGCACGCAAGACAACGTTTTCGAGTCTGACGGTGTCGCCGCTGCGGTCAGCCGGGTGGCGGCCGGCCATGCGCCGGCGGTGCGCAGGCTGCCCGCCCGGTTCGGGCTCGAGCAGGTGCATGCGCTGGCGGCGGCCGATCGGCGCCCGAACGTCGGGGCTGGCGGAATCGCTTGGGCCATCAACGAATTGGACCTGCAGCCGGTGTACCTCAACTTCGCCGAGAACGCGCACCTGATGGTGACGGGCCGGCGCGAGTGTGGCCGCACCACGACCCTGGCCACGATCATGTCTGAGATTGGTCGGATCTACGAGCCCGGAGCCAGCATCGCGCCGCCGACATCGCGACCCTCGGCGCAGGTCTGGCTGGTCGACCCGCGTCGTCAGCTGCTGACCACGCTGGGCACCGAGTACGTCGAGAAGTTCGCCTACAACCTCGACGGCGTCGCGGCGATGATGGACGAGCTGGGCGCGGTGTTGACTCGGCGCGAGCCACCACCGGGGCTGTCGGCCGAAGAGCTGCTGTCGCGGACTTGGTGGAGCGGGCCGGAGATCTTCCTGATCATCGACGATGCGCAGCAGTTGCCGCCTGGCTTCGATTCGCCGCTGCACAAGGCCGCGCCGTGGGTGACCAGGGCAGCAGATGTCGGCTTGCACGTGATCGTCACCCGTACCTTCGGTGGATGGTCGTCGGCGGGCAGCGACCCGATGCTGCGGGCACTGGCCCAGGCCAACGCCCCGCTGCTGGTGATGGACGCCGACCCCGATGAGGGCTTCATCCGCGGCAAGATGAAGGGCGGCCCGCTGCCACGCGGTCGTGGTCTGCTGATGGCCGAGGACACCGGCGTGTTCGTCCAGGTCGCGGCGACCGCGCTGACGGCCGCGCAGCAGGCCCAGACGCATCAGAAGGCGGCGATTCGCGACAACGGCTAACGCTGCCCGCGCCGTCAGCACCGCGGTCAATCAGTTGGGGACGGCCCAACGGGTTGGGCTCGGTTCGGGTAGCGCCGCGCTGGCCTCGACCAGCTTCGGCGGCAGGGTAAGACCACCCTCTGTCGGCGCGCTGTCGGTGCCGTCGACGGGAATGCCGCCGATGGTGCCGGTGACCAATTTGGCCGGACGCGACGGCTCGGCCGCTCCAAGCCGGTTCGATCTGCGGTCCAGCCTGATCCGGTTATCGGCGGTGGTCGGTTGACGAGGCACATCCACTGGGCCGCGGCCAGCCCAACCGCAGATGAACGGCAGTCATCCGAGGATGAACAATGGTCGTCTGGGAATGAATAGTCGGCGTAGGCCGCGGCAGGGGCCTTTCCGGCCATCTACTGTCGCAGGTGAGCGACTGCTTTAGTGAAGAGCATCCATGCTCAAAGTTGTTGACGCTGAGGGTTACCGAGGAAAGAAAGCGCATTTCGTCTGTGACCAGATACCGCGGTTTACACGTCGACACCGAGCGAGTGACGGCCGGGGCATGCCGATCGCTGAGCAGTCCACGACAACACTGTGGGGCCGATATCGGTTGTTGCCGACCGTTGCCGCCCTGGCTTCCTGACGGAGGGGTTTAGTGCTGGATTTCGGGCTGTTACCACCGGAGATCAACTCGGGTCGGATGTATTCGGGTCCTGGACCGGGGCCGATGTTGGCTGCTGCGGAGGCCTGGGACGGGCTGGCAGCCGAATTAGGTGTCGCGTCCACCGGTTACGGGTCGACGATCACCGAACTGACGGGCAATCCGTGGATCGGCCCCTCGTCGGTGGCGATGACGGCCGCGGCCATGCCGTATGTGGACTGGCTGAGCACCACCGCCGCACAAGCCGAGGAAACCGCCAACCAGGCCCGCGCCGCCGTCGCCGCCTACGAGGCGGCGTTCGCGATGACGGTGCCCCCACCGGCGATCGCGGCCAACCGCGCGCTATTGATGGCATTGATCGCCACCAACTTCTTCGGTCAGAACACCCCCGCCATCGCGGCCACCGAACTCCTATACGCCGAGATGTGGGCCCAAGACGCCGCCGCCATGTACGGCTACTCCGCCGCCTCGGCGGTCGCCGCACAGGTGACACCGTTCGCCACCCCACCACAGACCACCAGCCAGAACGGCGACACCAGCGGGCAAGCCGCGGCGGTTGCTCAGGCCGGCGGGCAAGCCGCCGGCAACGCTGCGCAGACCACCGCCCAGACCGCCGCGTCGACGACCACGTCGTCGACCACCACGTCGACCTCCACATCGACCAGCTCAACGGTCTCGGGAGCGACAACCGCCGCCGGTGGCTTCTTGGGCAGCGGCAAAACGTTCAGCGAATGGATCGGTAGCGGCGGATGGCTGGGTACCGGCATGACGAACGCCAATATCACGACGATCCTCAAGCAGACCCTGCAGGCATACTTCGGAGTGGGTATCGCAAGCTTCAGCATGAGCTATGGCCAGCAGCTGACGTTCCCTCCGGGCCAGGTCGCGACGCTGACGGCGCCGACAACATACTGGACGGCGCCGACAGCACACTTCGCGGCGCAATTTGCCGGTGTGGGGGGGCTGGGCGGCGGTGGTGGTGCACCGCTGTCGGCAGGTATGGGCCAGGCCGGCACGCTCGGCCGGCTGTCGGTCCCCGCGAGTTGGCCCGGGGCGACACCTGCTCAGATGGAGGAGGCCCAGTTGGTCAGCGCCGTCCGCCCCGCGGGGCCAACGTCGAACGCGATGCTCAACGGTGTGCCAATGGCGAATGGTGCTGGTGGCCTCGGCCGCCGCGGCACGGGCTACTCTGTCCGCTACGGGTTCCGGCACGCTGTCATGCCACGCCCGCCAATCGGCGGATAGCCCACTCACGGAGCAGCCGAATTACCGCTTGCTGCGTCGAAACAAGAACGTCAGACTACGTCGCCGATTAGCGAAGCCGGGTGCGAAGGTGAACCCGTCAGTTTGATGAAAGAGGTGTCCTTCGAATAGGACCGCTCGGTTCGCGCGATAAGGAATAGTCGTCGATTCGGCGTTTTGATCGCGCAGGAACTGCCTGACCCGCTCGCCGCCAGAGTTGTAGTCGTTGAAGCTCCAATTGCTCGGTGCCGTCTTGTCCCAAACAACGATGCCGCCCGTACTCGGGTCAAGGTTCGCGGCGTCGGGAGTAATCCACATGTTCAACGTGAAATCGGCATCATCGGCGTGAATGTCAGTTCCCGGAAGCTTGCTGTCGTACTCGAATGCCCACCATTGTGCCAATTGATATCCAGCAAGCGCGTCGCCAAGTGCCGTTTGGAGCTCTTCCGCTATGGCGAACAGTGAGACACTCGCAAATCCGTCTTGAGGAAAGGCACCTACATAACCGAACTTATATGGGTGACGCCAGACCGTAGACTCCAGGCAGAATTTTTGCACCTGATCTAGAGCATCCGGGGTCAGGAAATCATCGATCACTTGCACCTTCTCCCGGCCGGTTACCACACCTTCTCGTATCGATGCGTAATCGACGGTCGGATTCAGGTACCTAGGCAGCCTCTCCTCGGAGACCCTGACGTACGGCGGGTCGGCGAGGATCCGGCTGTTCCTTCCCTGAACGGATACGAAGGGCGCTTCGCCCGTCGTCCCCTCGATCACCTCGGTGAGGCGCCGGCCAAGGCTGTCAAGCTCCTCAGTGAAAACACCCGCCAACGCCTGTGGATCGCAATTGCCGCTGGCGAGAATGTGGTCGAGCTGTTCGGCATTCTGCAAAGCGAAGTGTGCTGGGATCGAATACTTATCGGGCGGTGTCGGACGTTGTTCACGGGATAGGGTGGCGACGGCCCGGAAATCTGACAGCGCGGAAGCATAGTCGGCCAAAGCCACATTCACCTTCGCGAGTACGGCTCTGGCCGGCACAGAGGAGGGCTCCCCTTCTACCGCGGCCGAAGCGTAACGAAGCGCTTTATCGTGTTCTCCGATTTCCAGATACGAAGACGCGAGCATGCATATCGCTTGAAGCGTGGGCTCCTGCCTGGCGGTTCTTATCTGACGACGACGTGGACGAACCTGTCCTCGATGATTTCGGGCGTCGGCAGCCAGGCCACCTGGACCAACGTTGCGAACAGCTCGACCGGTCTTGGTATTTCGCAGTGGAAGAACTTCTTCATCTACCAGCCGTGGAGTCACGGGATCGGGTTGGGTTCGCTGAACGGCGGGCTCGCGTCGCCGGGGCATGTCGCCCCTGGCTTGGGGGCCAAGGCGGCATCGGCGGCTCTGGGCAGCGCGCAGACGGTGGGCAGGTTGTCGGTGCCGCCGAGCTGGGCCAGCGCAACTCCGGCGATTAGGCTCGCCTCCACCGCGTTGCCGGCCACCAGTCTCGCTGCGGCCCCCGCGACAGATATCCCGATCGGCCTGTTCAACCAGGGAACACTGGGCAGCTTGACCGGAGGTGCGTTGGGCAGCCCGGCCGCTCGCGTCGTCAGCTCAACCGGCGTGCGGGCCAAGGTGACTCCTGCCGGTGAGCGCAGCAAAGGACCGGTCAAACTGGACAAAGTTATCGCGCAATTGCAGGAGCAGCCCGACCAGGTTCAGCACTGGACCGTCGATGAAGCCGGGCTCGATGATCTGCTCGCGAGATTGTCAACGAAACCCGGCATCCACGCGGTGCACCTTGCCGCCGACGAGAAGGCCATAGCGCCAGCCGTAAAAACCAAATCCACATTGGGATAGCGCGAGAAGAAGCAGATGATGCGACATATCGAGGGAGGATCAATGAAACCGCTGTTAGCCGTTGTCGGCGTATCACTAGGGCTCGTCTTCGGGGTGCCGGCGCAGGCTGATCCCGGCATCGACGAAACGCCCAGCAACGACAATAACGGGGTCTTCCTAGCCGACCTGCAGAAAGTAGGTATCGGATATAGCGACCCAAACCAAGCCACCAGCGCCGGTCAAGCGGTATGCGCTTGCATCCACAACGGAATGTCCGGCCTGCACCTGCTCAAGCACCTCCAGGAGAACAACCCCGCGCTTACCGAGAACGGCGCTGCGCAATTCGCGACGATCTCGGCGAAGTCGTATTGCCCCCGACAACTCGACGAGACCGACGAACCCGGTGGCAGCAAAGCGAGAACCGGTGGCGGCGGCAAGGGCGGTGGCGATTAAATCGCCGCGCGGTTGCTGAATAAGCCACTTAATAATTTCCGCAATAGCCGGCAATATTACGTCGATTTTTCCGTGGACGCTTAATTCCAGGCCAACACCGAAACTCGGCGAACCACAAGCGATCTCACGCGCTTTAAAAACAGCAAGCCCTGCGGATCGCCTCTACCTCAGGGACCTTCTGCGGGATCGATGCGTCCATCCAGATCGCTGCAGCCCAGATGGGCAACCAAACTCATGATGAACATCTGATCCCGGCGGATGAACAGTGGTTATCCAGGCGTGAACAGTTGGCTTCGTCAGGGCGTTGTCCAATTGACACCAACTAACCTCTCAACAGACGGGATTTCTGATGCCCGAAGGTCCTAGAAGCTCACGGTTATATGAGGAGGAAACCGGATGTCATTCGTGACCACACATCCCGAAGCATTGTCGGCAGCGGCCGGCAGTCTGCACGGAATCGGCGCAGGGGTGAACGCCCAGAACGCGGCCGCCGCGGGCCCGACGACCGGGGTGGTTCCCGCTGCCGCCGACGAGGTTTCGGCGCTGACGGCCGCCCAATTCGTCGCGCACGCTCAGCTGTACCAGGCGGTCAGCGCTCAGGCTCACGCGATTCACGAGATGTTCGTGAACACGATGAGGACCAGCGCCGGTTCGTATGCCGCCACCGAGGCCGCCAACGCGGCTGCGACAATCTAGGGGAGAAGAGACCAGTGGTGGATTTTGGGGCGCTACCGCCCGAGATCAACTCGGCCCGCATGTACGCCGGTCCGGGTTCGTCGTCGCTACAGGCCGCCGCGTCGTCCTGGAACGGGCTTGCCGCCGAGTTGAGTTCGGCCGCGACCAGCTACGAGCAGGTGGTCAATCAGCTCGTCAGCGATGAGTGGATGGGGCCGGCGTCAACGTCGATGGCAAGCGCCGCGCAGACGTATGTGTCGTGGTTGAGCAACACCGCGACAAAGGCTGAGCAAGCGGCCGCCCAGGCCAGGTCCGCGGCCGCCGCTTACGAGCAGGCGTTCGCGGCCACGGTGCCCCCACCGATGGTCGCGGCCAACCGTGCCGAGACCGCCGCCGCAGTGGCGGCCAACGTCTTCGGCCAGTACACCCCGCTGATCGCGCAGCTCGAGGCGCAATACGGGCAGATGTGGGCCCAGGACTCGGCGGCGATGTACGGCTACGCGGGTCAGTCCGCGGCTGCCACCCAGGTGACACCGTTCGCCTCTCCGGCCGCCTCAACCAACCCGGCCGGGACTGCCACGCAAGCCGCCGCGGTCACCGCTGCACAGGGCAACTCGGCCGCGACGAGCGCGCAGAAGATCCTGCAAGAGCTGACCTCGGCGCTGCCAAGCAGTATCCAAGCTCTTCTTTCGCCTTCGGGCGCGGCGAGCCCGGCCGCTGGGTCGTCGATACTCTCAACGCTGTACGGCTTGATCTTCGGGACGACCATACTGCCCACCAGCCTTTCGGCGTTCGTCAACGCGTACGCGCCGTACGCGAGCTTCTTCTACAACACCGAGGGTCTGCCTTACTTCAGCGTTGGTATGGGCAACTTCGGCATTCAGATGGCGAAGACCACGGGCGCCTTAGTCGGCGGCGCGCCGGCGGCGGCTGCCGCCGCGCCGCCGATTCCCGGCTTAGGTGGGCTTGGCGCCGGACTGGGCGGCGCTGCCGGTGGTGCTGTGCACCCGGCAGGAGTGATCGCCGAAATGGGCAACGGCGGCGCGCTCGGCAGGTTGGCTGTGCCAGCGTCGTGGGTCGGTGGCGCGCCGCAGGCGCCCACTCCTGGTAACCCGATTCCGGTCAGCACCGTCAGCGCTGTCGAGCCAAGCGGCGGCAGCGGAAACCTGATGGGCGGTATGCCACTAGCCGGTGCGGGCGCAGGAGGCGGTGGCGGCGCCGGTCCCAAGTATGGGTTTAAACCGACAGTGATGACCCGCCCACCGTTTGCCGGGTAGGCATCAGGCCGACAGCGACGCGCGACGCATCGTGATCGGCGCTGCGGTTCGTTGTTGGGGTGTGTTCGCGCTCGGGCGCTTGATAGGCCCGAGCGCGAACTGCGTTAACGGTCCCCTCACCTTCCAGCCGGGCCGAGGTAAATCCCCGGCGTCGAGGGTTTCGCATCCGTGGCCCGAACATGAACAGTTGGGATATCTCCCGAAGAGCACGAGACATATGGAAGTGAGGCAGTAGGTTGCGGCTGGGTGAACAATTGCGGGGTGGGGCAGGAGTGACATATGGTGCAACCCGGTAATTCATCTGTTTATCTGGCGAAGTCACGCAGGCCCCGAAATAGGCGGGGGCGCTGGGCTGCACCTGCGGAATACTCGACAGTTAGCGACGCCCGTGTGCTCCCGAAAACCGTCAGCGGTCGCCGGACGATCGGAGCCGCCAGCGTGGTGCCACGCCCGGTGAACCCTGCTGAGGTAGCTCAGGCGCGGGTGTTCGAGAGGCTGCTGCAGGCCGAGTCTGCCGAGTTACAGGAATTAGCGCACCGCATGGCGGGGGCCGTGGATCAACCATCCGACCTGGACAGCTCAGCGCCGTCGTGGGATCTGATGCAGATACGCGCGCGCATCGACGAAGTTCAGCGTCTGCTTCAGGCGTTGCGGGGCCGCTTCCCGCCTCCGCTCCCGGAATCGGAGCGGTAATCGGCGCGAATTAACCGGTCGCCAAACCTGATTGCCGTCTAGTCCTCTTCCAGGATCAACGCCATCTCCGGGCAGGCTGCGACGCCGTCACGAGTCGCCTGCTCGTTCTCGGGCCGAACCTCGTGTTCTTCGAGGATGGAGTAGCCGGATTCGTCGATGGGAAATAGTTCCGGGTCGACCGCGTAGCACTGCGCGTGCCCAACGCATTTCGACTGCTCGACACGAACCTTCAACTGTCCTCCCTCGATCGGACACCTGCCGATTCTAGAAGACACTATGCCCGTCGGCCCATCGCCCGACTGAGGAACGGCGAGCGCCTACGATGCACACGAGACAACGGACGACGGGAAGAACGCGTGCATGAGCACCCTCAATGAAAGCCCGTGGGGCAGCTTTCACTTACCGCGGCTCGACTACTACAGCTTGCCGATGACCGCCGACCGCGGTGTCGGGTGGAAGGTTTTGCGGGACGCCGGGCCGGTCGTGTACATGAACGGGTATTACTACATCACCCGCCGCGAGGACGTGCTGGCAGCGTTGCGCAATCCCAAGGTCTTCTCATCACGACTGGCGCTTCAACCCCCGGGCAGTCCGATACCTGTCGTTCCGCTGGCTTTCGACCCGCCAGAACACACCCGGTACCGCAAAATTCTGCAGCCGTTTTTCAGCCCGCACGGATTGAGTAAGTCGCGACCGGTGCTTCAGCGGCACGCCGTCGACATGATCGGCGCCCTCGCCGACCGAGGCGAGTGCGAGGTGATGAAAGATCTGGCGCGGCTGTATCCGTTTCAGGTATTCCTGGATCTCTACGGTCTGCCGTTGGAGGACCGCGACCGCCTGATCGCCTGGAAAGACGCCGTCATCGCCGATAAGCCCTATGTCAGCGAGGCCGACATCGCGTCGCCCGCCCATGACCTGTACGAATACCTAACCAACGTGATCAAGCAGCGCAGGCAAAGCCCGGGTTCGGACATGTTGTCTCGGGTAATGGCCAGCGACGGCGATTTCACCGATCTCGAGCTGCTGGGAATGAGCCACCTACTGATCCTGGCGGGGCTGGACACCGTGACCGCGGCGATCGGTTTCTCGCTGCTGGAACTTGCACGCAGGCCGGAACTGCGCACTATGCTCCGCCATAATCCAAGGCAGATCAGGGTTTTCATCGAAGAGATCGTCCGGTTGGAGCCGTCGGCGCCGGTCGCGCCGCGGGTACTGACCGAGACGGTCGAAGTCGGCGGGATGATCTTGCCTAAGGGCTCGTCGGTGCACTTATGCATGGCAGCGGTCAACCGCGACGGCAGCGACGCGATCTCCACCGACGAGCTGGTCATGGATGGTAAAGTGCACCGGCACTGGGGATTCGGCGGCGGCCCCCACCGCTGTCTCGGTTCTCATCTGGGGCGTATGGAGCTGACGGTGCTCGTCGACGAGTGGCTCAAGCAAATTCCCGAATTCGAGCTCGTTCCCGGCTATGAGCCCGAAATCCGTTTTCCCAGTAAGACTTTCGCGCTGAAGAGTTTGCCGCTGCAATTCAGCTGATGGCGAATCGGATCCGAGGGACGGCTCAACCACCTCAAACGAAGCTGCGGTTGGAACCGCACCGAACTGACCGGTATCACCGGCGGCCGAACCTCTGCGGGCACGGCGTCTTCGCCCGCAACCTCGTCAAGATCAGCACCCTGGCCGGCTGAATCGAAACCACGGCCGGCCAGCCATCCTGACATGAGCTCGCCGCTGACCGCCACGATCCCCGGAGAGCCTTTCTCAGGCCCTAGTAGCTAGATTTTTATGCGCTAGATTTTTATGCCTTGCACGTCCCGGCGTCGTCCCGCGTCAGCTGACCCGCCCCCGCGTTGCCTTCCGACTCGAGACCATTGCCGAGCTGAGATCATTCAATATACGCAGGTCATGGGTCGCTTGGGGAGCGGAGAGCCCGTCTCGGAGCGTTCCTCGTTACTCAGCCGTTACCGCAGATGAACAGTTGTTGCCGACTGGTGAACAGTTGCAAACACCCCGCTCTAGCAGCAGCGGGGAGCGGTGCGTGAGTCTATTCTCATCCTCGGACAGCTTGCCGAAATCGACCGAGGAGGAAGCGGAATGTCGTTCGTGACCACACATCCCGAAGCATTGTCGGCAGCGGCCGGCAGCCTGCACGGAATCGGCGCAGGGGTAAACGCCCAGAACGCAGCCGCCGCGGGCCCAACGACCGGGGTGGTTCCCGCTGCCGCCGACGAGGTTTCGGCGCTGACGGCCGCCCAATTCGTCGCGCACGCTCAG
>Ga0209656_10000280_pt1 | contig 34057 bp, 37 predicted proteins | sample BogFormECP12_OM2_FD_188239 | JGI IMG/M metagenome (GOLD analysis project Ga0209656, IMG submission 188239) | Bog forest soil microbial communities from Calvert Island, British Columbia, Canada - ECP12_OM2 (SPAdes) (version 2) | ecosystem: Environmental > Aquatic > Freshwater > Wetlands > Bog ...
CGCAGGGCCGCGATCTCTTTCGCCTCAGCTCACAGCTCGACCTGCTCCGAGATGCTGAGCGCGTCATCGACCTCGATGCCGAGGTAGCGAACTGTACTTTCGAGCTTCGTATGACCCAGGAGAAGCTGAACCGCCCGCAGGGTTGCCCGTCTTCTTGTAGATCTGGGCCGCCTTCGTCCGCCGCATCGAGTGCGTGCCGTAGGCGGAGCCGTCAAGCCCGGCGCTCGCGACCCAGTCGTGGACAATCCGTGCATATTGTCGTGTCGAGAGGTGCGGTCGCGCCCGGAAGCGGCTCGGGACGAGATACTTGCCGTTTCTCGCGTCGACCTTCGGAAGCCAAGCTCGGTGCCGCTCGCCTTCAGGCAATAATCCTGTAATCCGGGCCGGCCACCGCTTCTGGAGCGTCGCTCGGCATGCGCTTATACGCGCGCGTACCGTGTCCCGCGTGTTCTCTTCCCGGTTCCTTCCCCAGCGCCACAACGAAGTCGTCAGTTGCAACGAGCGGCCGTGATCGGTCGAAACCAGTTCAAGCTGATTGGGGTTTGACTCTAATGTGCCGTCGGCAGCGGGCCGGCGCTCGGCTTAGCCGGCGTGTCGTCGCGGATCAGGTGATTGCCGGCCGCCTCCCAGGACACCCGCACGTGCATCCCCGCCGCTACTGCCTGGGCGGCGCCTGATTGGTCTTGCGCGAAGGCGATCAGCCGTTCCCGGTTCGGCAAGCGCATGTAGAAATGCCTGACGAAGCCGCGGTAGACGACCTCCTCGACGACCGCCGCAACGGCATTGGGTCCATCCGCGCCCGCTTCCGACGGGACGAGCGGCGCGACACGAACCCTTTCCGGCCGCAGCGCGACTGTGACCTCGCCCGATAGCGCACCACCGCACGGCACCGACAGCCGGATGCCGCCCGGAACGATGACGCTGAGGACGCCGCCGGCGTATCCGTCCGCCGTACCGTGGAAAAAATTGGAGATGCCGAGAGAGCCGGCGACAAACCGCGATACCGGGCGTTGATAGACCTCCACCGGGCTGCCGACCTGCTCCAGCCGGCCCTCGTGCATGATGACGATGCGATCCGCCATCGTCAGCGCTTCGTCCTGATCGTGCGTCACCATGATCGTCGTGATGCCGAGGCGGCGTTGCAGGGCGCGCAATTCGACCTGCATGCCCTCGCGCAGATTCTTGTCGAGCGCGGTCAGCGGCTCGTCCAGCAGCAGCACCGCCGGCTCGACGACGAGCGCCCGGGCCAGCGCGACGCGCTGCTGCTGCCCGCCTGACAGCGACAGCGGCGGGCGCCGCTCGAACCCGTCGAGCCGGACGAGCCGCAACGCTTCCGCGATCCGCGAGGCCGCCGCAGCGCGGCGGATGCCGCGCATCTCAAGCCCGAACGCGACATTCTCGGCGACGGTCAGGTGGGGGAACAGCGCATAGTTCTGGAACAGCATGCCGATGTTGCGGCGGTGTGCCGGAACCCGCGTGATCCGCCTTCCGTCGAGAAAGATCTCACCGTCATCGGGCTCGGCGAGGCCGGCGACCAGGCGCAGGGTCGTCGTCTTGCCGCAGCCGCTCGGCCCCAGCAACGCGACAAGCTCGCCGGGCTCGACGCTGAGCGACAAGTCGCCGACCGCGACGGCCGCGCCGTAGCGCTTGCTGAGCCCGCTCAGCGCCAGCGCAGCCGCGGTCGTCTGCACGCCGTCAGCTACCGAAGATCTGGTTGTACTTTTCGAGCCAGCCCGGGCGGAGCGGATTGATGTACGCCCAATCGGCGATCATGAGGCCCATCTCGTCCATCTTCGCTTCGGGATAGGCAATCCATTTTGTGACGTCCGGCTTGAAGTCGAGACCGCTGATCGAGGGCGCAGCAAACGTCGCCTCGGCAAGGCCCTGCTGCACCGACGGCTCCAGCATGCGGTTGATGAAGGCGATGGCGAGATCGCGATCTGGCGCACCCTTGACCAATGTCAGGCAATTGATGCCGGGAAAAGTGCCCTCGCGCGGGAAATTCATCGCCAGCGCCGCACCTTTAACAATATAGGGGTAGATCCCCTTCGAATATTCCAGCCCGCAGATGTCGGCCTGGCCCTGTGCGACGAACATAACCGCCGGCGTATTGTCGTAGACCGTCTGCACGTTAGGCTTCAGCTCGGTGATCTTGTTCCAGGCCTCGTCGCAGTGGTATTGCGCCTCGCGCAACGGCTGCCCGGTCGCTACTCCCGCCGCCGCGATCAGCAGGTGAACGCTCTGGGTGAATTTCGGCGTGGGCATCATGTAGCGGCCGCGGAGCCGCGGCTCCCACAACTCGCCGTAGCTCTCCAGCGGCTTGATCGATTGCGGATTGATCACCAGACCGACGGTCGAAATCGCGAACGCGGCGCCATACCCGTCGAAAAAGATGAAGCGCTTGATAACCCTTGCCATGTTGGGGATCTTGTCGGCCGGCAATTGCTCGATCAGCCCCTCGCGCTTGGCGATCTCGACGCCGAGATCGTCCATGAACATGGCGCCGAAGCGCGGGCTCTCCTTGGTCGCCCGCAATGCCGCGATCTGCGACAAGGTGAAGCCCTCGGTCGCATAGACCTTGCAGCCGTAATCGGTTTCGAACTGCGGAATGATGACTTTTATTACGTGTTCGCCCTGCTGCGCCGTATAAATGCCGATCTGCAATGTCCGTTCCGCCGCGAGGCCGCGCCGCGCCACGAAGAGCGGCAATGCGGTCGCCGCCGCACCCAGCACGGTGCGACGCAGAACCTTGGTATCCATGTCGTTTGCTCCTTTACATGGCGATCGCCCGGCGCAGGCCGGCAACCCGTTCGAGGATCAGCACGAGGCCCAACGCGATCGCGATCATCAGCGTCGACATCGCCGCAACCGAGGGCTCGAAGACGCTCTCGACGCGGCTGTAGACCAGCAGCGGCAGCGGAAAGTGCGGCGCGTCGGCGAGCCATAGCGAGATCGGAAAATTGTCGAACGATATGAGGAAGGCAAACACGGCGCCGGCGATCAGCCCGGGCATGATCTGTGGCACCGTAATCCGCCAGAACACCCGCCAGTGATTGGCTCCGAGGGTTCGCGCCGCCTCCTCCAAGGTGCGGTCGGCGAGCGCCAGGCTCGCGGCCACGGTGCGCACCACATAGGGCGCGGTCACCAGCACGTGCGCGATCAGCAGATTGACGACGGCGTCGCGCGAACCCCACAGCGAGAACAACCGCAATAGCGCCAGCCCGGTGATCAGCACCGGGAAGATCAGCGGCGACAGCAAGAGGCCGGCCGTCGCGCCGCGGCCCGGAAATCGCAGCGCTGGAGAGCGACGGCGGCCGGCACGCCGAACAGCAGCGCACCGGCGGTGGACCCGGCCGCGAGGCTGAGGCTCAGCCGCAGCGACGCCAGGAAATCGGGGTCGGCAAGCACCTTGCCGTACCAGGCAAGCGTGAAACCGCGCGGCGGGAAGGTGACGAACGGCGTGTCGCTAACCGATATCGCCACCGTGACCGCGAGCGGCAGCAGGATGAAGAGTAGCGTCGCCGCGGTCACGGCCAGCGAGAAGCGGCTCGTCGTGCCGGTCATCATGCCGGTTGTCTTGCCTGGCGCCCTACCGCGCCGCGCCGCTCGATCAAGCGCATCGACAACAAATTAGCGGCGAGCACGATAACGACGAGCACGGTCGCGATCGCCGCGCCGAACGGCCAGTCATAGACCGCGAGGATCTGCTGCTCGATCAGATTGCCGAGCATCTGCCCGGCGGGGCCGCCGAGGATCGCCGGCGTAACATAGGATCCGGCGGTCAGCGAAAAAACCAGCCCGCAACCAACCGCCAGACCGGGCACGCTTAGCGGCAGGGTGATCCGCCAGAAGATCCGCCCCGCCCCGGCGCCGAGCATGCGCGCGGCGTCATTGAGGCGGGGATCGATCTTGCCGAGCGCAGCGGCGAGCGGCAGCACCATCATCGGCAGAAAGACATGCAGCGAGCCGATCACCACCGCCGTTTCGGAATAGAGCAGCCGCAGCGGCGTCCGGATCACGCCGAGCGACATCAGCGTCCAATTGAGCAGTCCCTGCGGCCCGTTGCCGAGGATCAGCTGCCAGCCGTAAGTCCGCACGACGACGCTGACGACGAGGGGGGCGATGACGATCAGCGTCACCGCCGCGGACAGAAGCCCGTTGCGCGCCATGACGAGCGCGGCGGGATAGCCGAGCAATACCGCGGCGACGGTCGTCGCCAGGCTGATGCGCAATGTCGTGAACAGGACATGCGCATAGAGCGGCGTGCCGAAGAAATGCTGATAATGAGCAAGCGTCAGCGGCAGACCCGAGCTGCCGTCCGCCCGGTTGGTCAGAAAGCCATACCCCAACAGCGCTACCGCGGGCACCAAGAAGAAGACCAGTAGGAACAAGATCGCGGGCAGCAGCAGCCCGGCAGCGACAAGCGTCGCCGGTGCGCGCCGACGACGCCAGGCGTCGCGCCCGCGGGATAGCGGAACGGTATCGACGGCGGCGGGGTTTGCGGTCATCACGAGCGCTCCTCGTCCAGACACTGCCGGCGCTTCCCCCCGCACCCTTGCGCTCCTCCGCGAGCGGGGATCAGCGGAGGGACAGTCGGCCAGAAGCAAATGCGGTGCCAAGCGAGAACCGACCGCCGCCGGTGTGCTGCCGGCAGCCCCCGGAAGCAGCGCCCCCGGCGGCGCTGCTGGAGCGGAATCCGTTGAGGTTCGATCACCCCACCGTCGTCATCCCCGTGCTTGACCTGCTTGACCCGGGAATCTGGTACCGCTTCACCGAGATGGCCGGGTCAAGCCTTGGCCATGACGAATAAGAGGAGCGATTCCTATCCGGGGACCGAAAGGGGCCCCCTAGTTTGCAATCAATTCTCTTGATAACGCCCGCTCGAGACTCGACGATTTAGTCCACCGCGAAAACGCAAACTGCGGACCGGCAGCGCACAGCGCGCAGCCCGCACTGCCCCTAGCCTGAGGACCGCCGGGAGGCGAACTCAGATCGGTGTCTGAGTTGGGGCGGAGGGGGCTATCGCCACGAGGAGCCGCAAAAGGGGAGACCGCCACGGTATCCCCTTCGCCAGTCAGGCCGCCGCCGATCAGCCCGCCAGGCCATATTCTTGCACACAGCGGTGCAGCATGTGCGGCACCCACGAACGAGGCGCGACGCAATGGCGAGACGTCAATTCCATCTCTCTTGGTTCCGATATCCCCCAAACCCCAGATCGTCCTTCCTCGGAGCCCCGGGTGTCCCCACCGGGGTTCTTTTTCAGCCGATCTGCCTGATCGTCCATAACATCTTGGGCAGGGCGGGACCGAAATCCTCGTCGGGGGCTTCGGAGAGGGTCACAATGGCTGCTGAGCAAAGGCAACACGAGAGATCGGGAATATCGGTAAGCCAAACCCGTATCGGCGGATGGCATAATGCCGATCCACGGCGTACTGCTGGGATGGAGGCAGAGCAAATGCTACCTTGGGTCAATCAAGAGGTCGGTTTGACACGAGGGGATAGTAACCATGAAATCGTTGTATTTAGTCTGCCTGCTGACCATTGCCGTCGTCCAGCAAGCGGTCGCCGCTATAGCCAGTCCGCCAAAGATCGGCCAACTACAGGTCGAGCCGATGAATTACTACTACCATGGACGCCAATATCCGTATCGCTACCACGGCCATTACTATAATCGTCGGGCGTGGCACAATGGTCACTGGCGTTACTATTAAGATAAGGCATAGAAGGAGCGCTTGGTCCAAGGGAGAGCGCGATCGAGAGGAAGGATGTGCGCCAGATCCGCGGTTATACCTGGAGCCCAGGAGAGTTCGGCGACCGAATGCTGGTATCGCTATGCATCGGACGTAGACAAAGGGGCAGAGGCGCTTCTAGACCCTTCCGGCCCTCGACGACATCGACGACGACGGATTGCCCTTCGCTGAGGCTCGTGAGCCCAGACCGCTCAAGAGCCGTGACGTGGACGAATATGTCTTTCCCATCGTTAGACAGAGTGATGAAGCCGTTGCCCCCCTCGGCGTTGAACATTTCACCGACTGGTATCCTCGACCGATGTGTCTGAAGATCGCCCTGTCGATGTCCCGACCCGGAAAACTCCGCCGCCGTGATCTGTTTGGAGTAGCGGTGCTCGCGTCGACGCTCAGCACCTCAGTGACGTGTGGCCCTTTGTGGCCGGGACCAACCCGCACCTCGACCGTATCGCCCCGCTGCACGGCGTTGATCCCGCTCTCAGCCAGCACGCTCCCATGAAGGAAGGCATCGCCGGACCCATCGGAGAGTTCGACGAACCCGAAGCCTTTGTCGGGATTGAACCACTTAACGGTTCCACGCACCGGCGGACCCGAGGCTGCCTCGATGGGAGTTCGACTGTATCGGGCTTCGATCACGCCAGCAGTGCCAACAGCACCGCAGTAAACAGCAAGAGGCCACAGAATGCCAACCGCATCCGTCTCTCAGGCAGGCGGCTGGCGAACTTGACGCCAGCGGAGATCGCCGCGATGCCACCAATCGCAAGCGGTAATCCGACCAGCCAATCGACCTCACCGGCTCCGGCATAAGCTAGTAATGCAACAAGGGCGCTCGGGGAAACTAGCGCCAGCGCCAGACCTTGCGCCTCCAACTGCCGCAATCCGAAGAACGTTGTCAGCAGCGGCGGCGCAACGAACGCCCCGCCGACTCCGAAAAACCCTGAGAACGCGCCACCGATAAGCCCAACGACCGTTATCCAGCCCCAGGCTCGCGTCGGCCCTACTGCAACCCTCGCACCGCCGCACCACGTGTGGTAGGCGACGGTCGCCGCAATCGTGGCGAGAAAGAGAGCGAAGGCGAGCCGTAGGACATGCGGGTCGAGACCGGTCGCCAAACGGGCTGTTGGATAGGTCGCAATCAAGGCCGACCCGGCGATGGTCGCCGCCATGCGCATATCGAGGCCAAAGCGTCGCCGATAGCGCGAAAATGCCCACACGACATTGGGCACCACCATTATTAGGACGGTGCCCTGCGCGGTTTGCTGATCCATGCCGTAGAAAAACCCCAACAGGGGGATCACAAGAAAGCCACCGCCGACCCCAAATAGCCCGCCAAGTAGACCCGCAATCCCACCGAGGCCCGCTGCGGCGGCGACGCGAATTGCCGTCGCTATCATGCGGACGGATGGTGCCTGGGAATACAGAAGGATCGAGAGTGCGGGATCGAGATCCTCCCGGCGAGGACGGCATCAGCACTGGCTACTGTCCCCCGCTCGCCAGATCCAACCTGACCTTGTGGCGAGTGGTAGTGGCTGAGCTTTAAATCAGGCAAACTCTCGCGGCTTCTGGACCCTTCCGGCCTTCGACGACATCGACAATGACGGTCTGCCCTTCGCTGAGAGCGGCGATGCCGGATCGTTCAAGGGCGGAGACGTGCACAAACACGTCCTTTCCGCCGCTATTTGGAGATATGAAGCCGAAGCCTTCTCGACGTTGAACCACTTCACCGTCCCCGTCTCCTCGACCGACGGCCCGCTCGATATAGCGGACTCGAAAGTTGATCGCCGTGGTGTCGTCGGAGCAGCGGTGCTGCTATCGACGCTTAGCACCTCGGTGACGTGTGGCCCTTTGTGCCCCGGACCAACGCGGACTTCGAGGGTTTCGCCTGGCTGCACCGCATTGATGTCGCTCCGAGCCAGCACGCTCCCATGGAGGAAAGCGTCGCCAGAGCCATCGGACAGTTCGACGAAGCCAAACCCCTTTTCGGGTTTGAACCATTTAACGACGGCGCGGAGCGACGGACCGGAGGGTGTCTCGAAAGGTGTTCGGTTGAACCTGGGTCGGGTTCCGAAAGGACGCGGCTGTGGGTCGTAGGTGTCAGCGTCAAAGTCGCGACGCCGCGAATGACGAAAATCTTGATCTCTCAACTTTGGTTCCTGGTGGGTTCGTGCCCGATCAGTTCGGTAGAGCGACGATGAGTTGACCTGTCGCAGAACTGATGGGGTCTTGGTTCGATGCGATCCTAAGCTGACCGGAAAGCTGCGCTGCTCGCGGCAGTGCCGCGTAGGTGGCCTTGCGGCATCCTCTGATCAAGGGGAAACGAGTGGGAATAAGGTTGGTTTTGTTCGGTTTGCTAGCCTGGTCGGGCAACGCCGGGCAAGGAGGTTTCCGTCCCTCCGCTCAGGGTGTCCGATGTGGCGCGGCTCCGACCCGTGGCGTCGGCTCATCCTCCCGCACTTTGAAGCCGCCCCCAGCGGTCTCGACCTGGTAACCGGCACACCATCGAGCGACGAAGGCACTCGCGAGGGTCGGATCGCCGAAATAGATCGACAGAGCGTCATTCAGCACGCCGCGTGTCCCCGATGGCGTCATCGCCCAGCCCTCGGCACCACAGTTCTCGTCGAGCCATGCCGTCATATCCGCATAGCGTTGGCCGAAGCCATCGGGGGGCACGCCGAGCCTGATGCGGACGGGGAAGCGCCGCTCGGCCGTCGTGATTATCTCGCGTGGGTTGCCGGGCATGCTTCTAAGACGGCACCGGGTTTGCGGGTTCAATAGGCTCCCATAGCAGGTGAAGGGGGAGCGTCACTTCGTTCCCGTGATCTGCCTACGGGCAAGCCTGGCCCAGATGATTAGAAGCGCGCTTCGCCGAGGGAACAAAAAACTGCCTTCGTGCCGGTCATCCCGCGCAGGCGTTCAGCTCAATTCGCGGTCGCCGCATTGCAGAGTTTACGGTCCGCTCGCCGGAGGATGAAAACGCTATCGTCGCCGCCGGGTGTGCCGAACTCGCCCCAGTCGCTGCCCTCGACGACGATTTGATCGGTGCCACCGCCGCCGCCGGTTACCTCAAGGCGCAGCCCGTCGCCCTCAGGAGTGAGACGAAACTTTCCGCCGTCGGCATCGAGATAGCAATCGAAGTGGTCGGCGGTTACTTTGCAAAACAACTCCTGCCCATACCACTCGTTGGACCGCTTCAGCATGAAGCCCAAACCGGCTTGGAAATCCGCCGGAGTGTTCTTGGTGATCTTATCGTCACGCTGGGCTTGATCGAAATCGACTACTACGCGCCGCACAGTCTGCTTTGGATGCGCGTTCAGATGGGCATGGTCGTAATAACGCGCGTAGCAAGGCCTGCCCCCGCTCACGCCCGCGAAATATCTGGTGTATATGTCAACTGCGTTTGCCGCAGATGGGTTAGCGGCAATTACAGACAGGAACAGAATAGAACGCATCTTCACCGGTTCGGACCGCCAGCCCTATCTCCCGCCTCAGCAAGCTCTTCCGCCCGCATCGCACTTTCTATGTCAGCCTCGTCGCCGTAGCGCTTGAGCATCAGGTAAGCGCGCGCCAGATGTCAATCTCGGGGATCACGCCCGCAGGTTATTGGGCGAACGTCTATGTTGGCAGGCGCGCTTTGTGACGAGACCGCCCAAGTCACGCTCCGTTCACCATTCCGTGAGAAATCTCCCATAAGCTTCGTGCGATGGGGACAAACGAGCCATGGACGGTTTGCCAAGTTGGGCGTCGTCGATCATGCGGTCGCGGTTGGGCTCATGCCGGGGCTCGCGCTGCTCTCGGCTCGCCCGATCGCCCGGCTGCTCCACCGCGTGCTGTGGCCGCGCCCGGAGGCGGCGCACCAGGTGCCGTTTTGCCTGATTTCGTCGAAATAGAGGTTGCTGCCGATCGCGGCCTTGACGTCGACTGTCACCCATATGGTTCCGGAATCTGCTAAGTCGCCGTCGCCGAAATCGCGAAAAATCTCTGGCGGGATTTGCTTACCATTCAGGGTGAAGGCACGGCGGGCCTCGGCGATGAGGGCGGCCGTCGCCGCCGCTTCGCCGGCCGGCGCGGGCAGCGGCACAAGAGACGAGCCGATCATCCACAGCGCGAGCGTTGCGCTTAGGCGGGACAGCGGTCGCAGGCGCATGGCGGCATTCCCATTGAAGGTCGCGTATCCGTCGGTCAGGATGACGGCCAGCCTACTGACTAGCGATGGAATAATGCCGCACATTTATCGCTTGGGCTATCTCCGGGTGCCGCGATATCAGGAATTTCCGATCGGGGAGCGCGTCAGCACTGCATCAGTTCGATGCTCACGCCATCGGGTGCGGCGACGTAGCATAGCAGGCTGCCGTTCACGCCCCGTTTCAGTTCGACCGGGAAGGTCACGCCCTTGCCGCGAAGCTCGGCGCAGAAGGTTTCGAGATTGCCCTGGTAGAGGAAGCCGAAGTGGTCGGTGCCCCACGCGTCATGGCTGGAAAAGTCGGCGTATTGCTGAATCGGCCTGGCGGGGACCGGGGCTTCGCCCGGTCGTCGGCCGCGAATAAGGATCGTCATGCCGCCGAGATCGACAAAGATCTGCGGGGCGCCGCGCGCCATCGTATTCGCGGCGATCGTCGCGCCGAACATCTCGACGTACCAATTGGCCGCCGCTTGCGGATCCTTGCTGATGATGTGGACGTGATCGAATTTGAATGCGGGATTGCTCACCGCCCGCCCTTTCGTCGCGGTACCTGCCGCCAGATTACGGGATGATACAGTATGGCATCGAACGGTGTGCGGCCATGCTTCCCCCCAGCGACAAGCTTTCGATCTGCTTCGCCCACGCCGCCTATCTGACGCATGAGCGGTTTTCGACCCTCGACACCGGCATCAGCAGCTTCGCAGTCCGCGATCCCCCGTCCGAGACCATCTTGGTTTGTTGGTCGTGGGCAGGGAGCTGTCGTAATACTCTTCTGCGTTGTCCCAGTTGTGCTCCGGACCAATGGTTTCAGCACACGCCTCTTCGAAGGTGACGGCTTCGACGACGAGATATTAATAGACGGGCAGAAGGTACTCACGCTGGCTGCGGATGAGCGGCTAACCCGGCTTCATCGGCGGTAGCACGTCGGCGGGGTCGATGCCCAGTTCGTAGAGGCCCATGTTGTAGAGGCACAAATCCGACGGCGGCGGATGCAGCGGGCCGAGCGCGCCGTCGCGGAACAGCTGCTCCAGCCGAGAGGTCTTGAATATGCCGTGCGCGCCGCCGAGCGTCAGCGCCATGCGGGTGATGCCACTCACCGTCTCACCAACCATGTACTTGGCCCGGTAAAGGGCGGCGGTGGTTTCCGCCGTAGGCCCTTCCTGGTCGCTGAGCCAAGCCGAGCGATAGGTGATCAATCGCGCCGCTTCGAGATCGGCGCTCATCTCGGCGATATGCCGGCGTACGTCGGGGTGATAGGCCAACGGCTGAGCATAACCTTCCGGTTGGCGGGTGTGGACGACCCTGCGCAGTTCGTCGAACGCCGCTTGCGCGACGCCGAGATAGACCGGAGTGTACGAGCCCCAGAACCAGTTCAAATAGGTGTGGCGGAACGGCCGCGTATCGTCCGAGCGAAAGACCGCGGCGCTTTCCGGCAGCCAGCATTCGTCAAGAATCAGCGAGTCGCTACGGGTCGCGCGCATGCCGAGCACATCCCAGTTCGGGTCGACGCTGCGCCCCTCGGCCCCGCGCGGCAGCATCAGGATAATCCCGGCCGATGGGCTCGTCGCCCCATACGGATAAGCCATCACCAACACAAAATCGGCCGCTTCGAGCATCGAGGCGAACATCTTGCGGCCGGTGACGCGATACCCGCCATTCGCCTGCCGCGCCCGCGCCTTCAGCGGCCGCTCGCCGATCAGCGACGTGGTGACCGGCTCGGAGAAATTGCCGGCGATCAGCTTGCGCTCCTAAACGACAAGGTCGGCGATGCGCCGCTTGGTCTCGGCCGAAACCTCGGCACTCTCCAACAGCGGCATGACGACCGAGGCATGCATGTTGAAGGCGAGTGCCGTCGACGGGCAGCCCTGGCCCAGCACTTCGTAGGCGATCGTGTGATCGAGAAAGCTCGCGCCCAAGCCGCCCCACTCCTTTCCGACCGTCAGCGCGAGGAACCCTTCCTTGCGCAGGCGGTCGTAATTCTCGAAGGGATGGCTGGCGTCGCGGTCATGCGCCGCCGACCGGGTGGCGAAATCGGCCGCCAGCTCGCGGCATTTGTTGCGCAGGCGCTGCTGCTCGGAGGTGAGCTGAAAATCCACGCCTCAGACCTCCTTGGCCGGTCACGCTACAACAGCAAGAAACGGATTGCTCCCAAAGTCCGGCTGGATCGGCGCGCTGGCTAACCGGTAAACGGTCTGCGCATCGGCGGCCGCCAGGTCCGCATTGTCCCCGGCGGTGCGGTGCGCGCGAATTGCCATCTGCTGCCAGATGACTTTGCCGCCATTGTCTCTAAAACCGATAAATGATCTGGTGATGGATGGATTAGTGTTCGAGGCGTAGGTCGCCGGACATGATGCCAAGTCAACGATGCACCACAGCACGTTCGACGCGATAGTATTCGGAATTATCGACGCACCCCCCGATGTGGCGCTAAGCTTGATCCTGTTCCGCAGCGTATCGACGGCCACGATATAATACAACTGTGTTTCCATCGTGAACTCGGCGGGGGCTGCTGATTGGCCCAAATCTAGACCAAAATAATCCTCAGTCAGAAAAATCGTCGCGCCGACATCCAACGGCACTTCCGGAAGGGACGATACCCCGCGTGCTGATTTGAGGTTTATCCACCCGTTCAAAGAAATATCTAGAAAATCCATGAACATCCAGACATCGCCAGCAATGTCCTGCCGTATCGGGTAGAAACCGACGACCGACCAATACCGATATGTTTGTTGCGTGCCGCGACCATAGCAAAGATCGATGGTCTGATCGCCCGAGAAGATCGAGCAGTGCTGGTTCATCATGCCGATGTGGTATTTCTGCTGCATGTCTGTCATCGTGATCAGCGCACTGCCCCACGATTCGCCACTGTGCAGGATCTTGGCCCGCGCCCAAACAATGCCTACATAAGCCATCATCCAGGGATCTGAGGAGCCACTGCTGTTACTCTGTGGGAGTATAGGCCAGACCCAATTTTGATATTGGTAAAATTCCCAGAATCCGCCATTGCGCTTCGCAGGTGGCATGGCATTGATAATCTCCACTGCGTATTGGCACGAATCCCTAACGCAATCCTTAAAATAATTCCACTCGCCGAACTCGGTTCCGTCAGCGAGGGTCGCCGGAGCCACCGCGGCCGCGAGCATCACATCCCTGAAGGCCCAAGCCTCACCTCTCGGCTGCTGCCAACTGCACAAAGCCAGACCATAATATGTCTTCGTGCTAGTCGTCTGCTGACGCGGGATATATGAGGATGCGACGGAGAAGTCCGAGCTGCCGATCATCAGAGGGAGCGTGCCATTGGATAGGCAGATATCCAGATTGTGCCTACCGCCCTCCACAATATAGGTGTAGTGCGCGGCATTGGGCCAGTGGCTGGTGTCTACATTATTGTTAGCTGAGCCACCCTCGCCAGAGCCCCAGTTGCCGCATGTCCTATAATCAGGGATGCCTGCCTCGGTTGTCGCACTGACATTGATCCCCCCATAACCTGATGCTTTGCACATTACGGTCGGTCGCGCCGTCGTCATGCCAGGATAAGATTCGGGTCTGAGATTCGGAACATGGCCGTTCACGTCAATCCACTGTGACGGATGGGTCATATACCCGAGCGCTGTCACTCGATGATTTTGCGCGGTTATCACGGTTTGGAGGCACAGATCACGCATGTTCCAGTTTGGAATAAACCCTATGCCCGGACGATCGCCACCGACATCCAGAGGCACATAGGTGAACCAGTCCGCAAAAGACTCGAACACTAGGAGTCCCTTAACCATCGGCGCATATTGGATGGGTCCGCTCCCCGGATTGGCGGCGATCGTCAGATCTTGCTTAGGAGTGAGGCCGGTTGAAAGGAAGTAGTTGCGCGCCGCAGTTATGGACTGCCGGTTGCTCTGCACCGGATCGAGCGTGACATGGAGGTGCAGTGCCTCCAGTGTCCCCTTCACCCATCTTGGCTTCCCATCGGAGCGCGCCGTGAACCATCCGGCCCTCGGCCAGTGCCCGCCGACGCCGCCGACTTGTGTGCGACCGGTAAACGGAAAGTCGGATGCGGGCGTAAAACTGACGACGCTTCCGGATACGCCTGTCACGGTAACGTGCTGCCACGGCGAGTTGGAATATATGCCATTGAGAAAGATATTCAGTACCATGCCGGTCGTGATCCCAGTGGTGCCGTCAAGGGTGATCGACGTAGCTCCAGCTGAGGCAGCCGCTTGGCAGGTGGCGGTGCGAGCCGTGCTTCCGGGATTCAATGTGAGCGTCGTGATCGTCTTCGAGCCGTTCTTTAGCGACGGGTTGTAATTGTACCGGTCAGGTGGGAAGGCCGTGTAGCTCGTTCCATCGGCTGATTGATTCAATAGGCTATTGTGGAGATAGGCAAGATACTCGACATCCCTGATCGCCCCGGTCGACGGATCGAGCCACAACCACACGTATCCGCAGACGTGCAGGTGCGCGTGGTTGATCGTCCCATTGGTCAGCTGTCCCCAGGCTCGGAAACCCATACAGCACGGCCCCTTGTTGATCTGCTGCACATAGGGGCCGGCTAGCAGCGTGTTGAAATGCGCGAGCCAGTTGCCGCTCGAATAGGGGTTCGATTGTCCGGTGATGCTCGCTACCGAATCGCAGGCAACAATGAGGTCCTGCGCACCGGCGAAGGATTGCATGTCGGTCAGAAGTTGTGAGGCGGTCTTGCCGGCGGATAGCGCGTTGTCGAAGCTGCGGTTCAAGCGGGAGATCGAGATCGTATCAGTGCCGCCGGCCGAGATCGCCCGGGCGGTGTAGCTACGGACCTCGCAGAATCTCACCGAACCGTCCGGCCAGTAATTGATCGCGTCGAACTGCGCCGGGAGCGCATTGCTGGCGCCGTCCTTTAGGTGGAGCGAACTGCCGGACGGCACGTCGCGCTGCTTGAGCGCGAGGCCGAACCGGAATGGCGATCCAACCGGAACCGTCTTCCTCTGCGAAGTCTCGGTGAGGGTGCGGGTCGTGATGGCGCCGGACGGCGGCGGTGAGATAGCGGCGTGACGTTGCTCGACCGATCGAACGGCCGCTGGCCCGGTCAGCGCGAGCGCTCCCGCGGCACCGCTCGTCTTCAGCAGTCGCCGCCGTGTGATCCTCATCCCTCAGAGCCCGTAATCGAAACTGTCGAACGGCCTGGCCACGAAACACCTAATCGACACAGTGACGGCGGAGAATCCAGCCAACGACTTCGGCGCCTTCGCCAATCACCGTTCTGCCGAGCGCGAATAGTGCGGCGAGCGGTTGCCACGCCGTCTCCGGTCATTGATTTGATGGCAGCCCTCAAACGCAGCCTCGCGCAGGAGGCGCCGTCCGCGAAAGGCGCTACGGTTAGGAAACGAACCAAGATGACACCCGATCGGCGCCAGGGGGCGTTGCTCCTGACGGTGTCCGGCGGCCGAAAAAAGAGGCAAGAACCGGCGACAATCGCCGCGAAGCGACGCAGGAAGGCCTGACGACAGCAAACGAGGGGAAGGCCCGCCCACTAAGTTTGGCAGATCAGTGCACCTGCCCCGGAGGTGTCGTGTTCGCGAGCTGCCCGATCGCATCGATGATCCGCCGCCAGACCGCCACGCCGGCATCGTCACCATCCGCCGCGAGCTGGTCGGCCCGCCGGGCGCTTTCCTCCTCGGCGTTGTCGCCGTAGCGCTTGAGTTTGTCGTGCCACGCCAAGGCCCAGCCGATCGGCTGGCCGAGTGGCCGCCTCAGCTCGACAAGCCCCTCCTCGCCGAAGATGCGGACCTCGTCCCACATATCGAGGCCTTCCTCGAGGCAGGTCATGTGGCACTCCAAGCCCTCGAACATCACCTCGATGAAGCCGCCGCGGTCGGTGCGGCCTGAAGCGCCGGGGCGGATTCGAGCGCGCACCGCCCGGGGCGTTCGGCCGATGAGCCATTGGGACGAGATCGGCCATGTGCGAGGCGCGGCCAGTGAACGGGCCGCCGCCACTGAGTGCCGGGTCGATGAGCCACCCCTCCTTCGGATAGCCGAGCTGAACCGTCTCGATATAGCGGACCCCGCCGAGTGCGCCGCTCCGAATGACCTCTCTCGCCTTGATACAGCCTTGGTCGAGTCTGCGGTTGAAGGCAACCCCGGCGACGCATCCGCGCAGCGCGGCAAGCGCGGTCAAGGCGTTTGCCTCCTCGGCATGCATCACGAAGGGCTTGTCGAGGAGAACGTGACGGCCTGCCTCGGTCACCGCGCGCGCGTGAGCGGCGTGCAGCGCGTGCGGTGTGCTGACAATCACCAGCAGCCGTTTCACTCGGCCGACGCTGGCGATGCTCGTGGCAATCGGATGCGCATTGTCGCGTGGATTCCGGCTCAACAATCTGCGCCACTTCTGGGACACCGAAAAGGGTCGCGCGATTGGGTGTCTCGCTCGAAGCGGCTGATGAGCGAAGGTAGGCTCACCGGGCGGCTGTTGCTTTGGCGCGGGTCTTGGATGGTGGCTTCGGTTTCGCCCTGATCCGCATTGCCCGGCCCTCCGGCTGATCAATATCGAACGCTCCGGTCTTTCGGACCAGATCGCTCAGTTTTCGATAGCCATAGGTGCGCGGGTCAAAGTCGGAGGCGATGTTCGCTAGGCGCTGCCCCACCGCGCCCAAGCCGAACCAACCATCTTCCGTCTCCATCTGCATTATGGCCCTGTTCAAGATGGGAATGGCCGCGCTAGGCGGTTGCAGGGCTTTGGTGGAAGGCCCCTCTTCGGCAGTCGAAACCTGGGCCTCGGGTAACAAGTTCTCAGTGTAGATGAACTTACGGCACGCCTGCCGGAAACTCTCGGGAGTCTTCTGCTCGCCGAAGCCGTAGACATCGGCACCCTGTTCCCTGAGACGAGACGCAAGGCGCGTGAAGTCGCTGTCCGAAGAGACGAGACAGAAGCCGTCGAGCCGACCGCTGTGTAAAAGGTCCATGGCGTCGATCACCAAGGCGATGTCGGACGCGTTCTTTCCAGTCGTGTAGGCAAACTGCTGGTAGGGGTCGATCGCGTATTTTTGGAGGATGTCCGCCCACGACTTCAAACGCTGGCCCGAGAAATCACCATAGATCCGCCGAACACTGGCCTCACCGAACTTGGCGACCTCCTCAAAAAGCCCAGCGGCGATGCGTGGCGATGTGTTGTCGGCATCGATGAGGATCGCCAATCGGCGCGTGCGGCTTTCTTCTGGCATGTTTGGACCTCCGCTGTTCGTGCCCGAGAGGGGTCACCAATACGCCTCTGCCGTTTTCGGCCTCCCTGAACGGGGAGCCCATCTGGAGTAGGAACTGCGAGGCTGGCAGATCCGCTTCCGCCATAGTTTGGTTCTGCCGTTTTGACTGACAACTTACCATACCGGCCAAAATCGAGACGGCGATTTTAGGATCTCCATATCGATAGCGGCGATCCGTTACCATCCTTTGCGGTTCCCCCAGCCCCAAGAGAGGCCCCGATCTTCCCTCATTTTCTCCTAAAATAGGCTCAGTTCGATCTTGCGGACCGACATCGCTGGACCGCCCCGCGAAACGACGAGGGCGGACGGCCATATGTCGCTCGGAATGCATCATTGAACCGGCGTACGCTGCGAAACCCGGCGGCAAAGGCAATCTCCGAGAGTGGCATTGTCGTTTGATCGATTAGCCGTTTTGCCGCCTGTACACGTCGGGTCGTCGCTATCTCACTTGGAGTCGCGCCCGTATGACGGAGAAACAGTCGCAACAGGTGGCGCGGTCCAAGACCCAGGCGATCAGCAAGTTCCGCGACTGAGGCTTCGTTCAGGAATCCTTCCTCGATTAGACGCATACCGCGCGTCACCGTCGTTGCAGTTCCGCTCCACGCAGGGCTTCCCGGTGCGGTCTCGGGGCGGCAGCGAAGGCATGGCCGGAAGCCTGCCCGCTCCGCGGCGGCTGCCGAACCAAAGAACAGGACATTCGCCGATCGGGCGGGTCGTACCGGACAGACCGGACGGCAGTAGATCCGGGTCGTTCGAACGCCCGTGAAAAATGAGCCATCGAATGCCCGATCTCGCGCCAAGCGAGCACGGTCGCATACGTCCCAATCGAGACCCGGCGGCAATCCCGTCATCATCCAAGGTCAATTTAGCCTCGCAGGCACGATTGACCTAGCTGAAATCGGACTCTGTCGGCGGATCGCGTCCGAAAACGGCCAGCGCTAACGCGACTGAGCGATCAAGTATCCGGCCATGCATGATCGCACAATCACCGGCAAGCGGCCCTTGCTGCCGCTCTATCACGGCTGGCTCGTCGTGGCGGCGGCTTTCCTTGTCGCCCTATACGGGTTCGGGCTTGGCTTCTACGGACCGGGCATCTACCTCGTGGCGCTCAAGGCACTTCACGGCTGGCCGATCGCCGAATTGTCATCGGCGATAACAACCTACTACGTTCTCGGTGCCACCTTGCTGTTCTTTTGGGTCGGCCCGCTTTTCGATCGTCACGGCGCGCGAAAAATGGTCCTGATGGCGACCGTCGCGATGGCGAGCGGCACGGTGCTACTCGCGCTCGTCAACCGCCCCTGGCATGTGTACGCCGCGTTCGCCGTGATGTCCGTTGGGTGGGCCACGATGAGCGGGGCAGCGATCAATATCATCGTCGCACCGTGGTTCGACAGACGCCGTGGGTTGGCTCTTAGTTGGGCGCTCAACGGAGCGAGTGCTGGCGGCATCATTATCGCACCGCTGCTGACCTTTCTCATCGCCCGGTTCGGCTTCGCCTTTGCGATTGCATCGGTGTCCGCATCGATGCTCGCCATCCTCATTCCGGTAGCAATAGTGGTGCTCCGGCCGAGGCGGTCCGATGAATATGATCCGGTGGAGGGCGCTGCTGATCCTGACAAGGCCGCATCACCTGCCGAGGCATCCTGCTTTCGCCTCATTACAGTGCTGAGCAGTGGCGTTTTCATCTCGATCTCGGTTCCGTTTGCACTCGGATTGACGGCACAGGTCGGCTTCCTGACACATCAGATTTCGTTCCTAGCGCCGACAATCGGGACCGTCGCTGCTGGTTGGGCCGTCAGTCTGACGGCATCTGCCGCCGTGCTCGGGCGTATCGCGACCGGGTATATCGCCGACCGCTTCGATCGGAGAGCCGTGGCCTGCGTCTACTTCATCGTGCAGATGCTTGGGATGGCGATTTTGGCGACGGCGACGACGCCAGCGATGCTCTACCTCGGGTGCGTGTTGTTCGGCCTTGGCGTCGGGAATACGACATCGCTTCCTGGCCTCTTGGTTCAGCAGGATTTTCCGAAGCAGCAGTTCGCCCGTGTCGTCAGCCTAGCGGTCGCGATCAACCAGTTCAGCTTCGCGTTCGGACCAACTTTACTCGGCCAAATTGAGCACGCGGAAGGCGGCTACAGCGCCGGGCTGCTCGTTTGCCTATCGATGGAGGCACTGGCGGCGCTCGTCGTCATCTCGCCAACGATAGCGCGATGCCGAAAGGCGGGCCGCGTCACAGGCTAGGCATTGACGCCTTGGGGCCTCGATCTCGTCAACCCGGACCCTGAACACCCCATCGACCGGCTTTCGCCTTGCTTGCTATTGCCATTCCCCTATAAAAGACCCCCTCAAACTCTTCCAGGTGTTGCTCGTACCGCGCCGTCTCTGCTTCCAGTGCAGACGTCAGCCGATCACGTACACGCCGCGCCGCTCGCGCTTCGTCCTGCTGAAGGGCAGGCAACTCGACGGGGCTGCCGGACAACGATCGGGTTGAGCGGGGCTTCCCTGCCTTCGCGCTTGATGCCAACATAACCGCAGGCCAATACGCGGGCCAATCCGGTGTGGCGATTGGCAGTGGGGATCAGAATGGCGACAGTGGAACTCTATCACTTTTGGAGTTCGGTGTGCTCGGTGCGGTGTCGGATGGCGCTTGAGGAGAAAGGTATCGCTTGGACAAGCCGCTACATCGATCTTTTCGCGTTCGACCAGCTACGGCCCGAATACCTTGCGATCAACCCGAAGGGCGTGGTGCCGACGCTGGTGCACAACGGCCAGCCCGTCCGAGAGTCCTCCGTCATCAATGAATACATCGACGCGGCCTTCGAGGGACCCATGCTCACGCCGAGTGATCCGCTACACGCGGCGCGAATGCGCGAGTTCGTCTATGCGTGCGACGAGGGGTTCTCGGCGATCGTCAAACTCACCATGGTCCGATATATCCTCCCAAAGCTGCGCAACCGTTGGGGGGACGTAGAACTGCACCAGCAGGCTGCGCGGCGTCCTACGCGGTTCTATCAGGATATTCATGGTCGCGCCGTCCGTGGCGAGATCACTGAAGCCGAACTTGCGGACGCCCATGCTACGATCGAAGACCTGCTTGATCTTCTTGAATGCACGCTTGCTCCAGGACCGTGGATCGTCGGGGAACAATTCAGCCTCGCGGAGATTTCAATCGCGCCGTACATGTTCCGGCTTGCCGCGCTGGGAGCGGATCAATTCTGGTCCGCCGATCGCCGCCCCCGAGTCGCGGAATGGTATCGGCGACTGTCCGCGAGGCCCGCATTTCAGACCGCCGTCTCATGGCCCGACGAGTCCGGTGGCGGGTATGAGGAGGTCGGGCTGACGACGAGGCGTTGAGGTTTATCGCTGCGCATATGTCGAGCTTGACGATCCGAGCCTTCATCGAGCCTGCCTTCGAGCATCAGCCGCTTTATTCCGCCGACGATCTCCATGCCGGTGGGAAATCGAAAGCGCGTCATCGCGCTCGGATTCCGCCCCCGATCCCCCGCGAGGCCGCGACGACATTGACCCATCGGTTTTCCTATCTCGCGCGGGAACCTTGTTGCTATAGAAGGCCGAAAACCCGACGATGGCCCTCGTCGGCACCGGAATCCGGGGAATGTCGGCTAAACCAGGGGGGATACGATGAATCGGTGCAGCATCATCCGTCTATCTGCAATTATCGGGCTGGGCCTCGCCATACTGCCGCGACCTGCGGTCAGCCAGCAGAAATCGCTGAAGGAGCAGTTGGTCGGGACCTGGACAATCGTGTCATCAGTCCAGACGCACAAAGATGGAACCAAAATAGACGGCAATGGCGCGAATCCGAAGGGTCTCTTCATATTAACTTCAGATGGTCATTACTCATTTATGATCTCGCGCTCTGACATTCCCAAATTTGCGAGCAACGAACGGGACCAGGGCACGGCAGATGAATACAAGGCCGTCGTGCAAGGGGTGACTGCCTACATCGGAACCTGGTCGGTCGACGAAGCCAGCAAGACCCTGACGACGAACATCGAGGCAGGGTCGTTTCCCAATTTCGTTGGGAGCAGTCAGAAGCGAATCATCACCTCGCTGACGGGGGACGAACTGAAGTACACGAATCCCACTACGTCCACCGGGTTTGTCACCGAATCGGTGTGGAAGCGCGCGATGTAGTTCCGGGCCGACCGCGGTACTGCCAATGAGCGTGATGAAATCGCGGTGTCTCATTCGATCACCTCATCGGCACGGGCGATCAGCGCCGTGGAGAATTCTACACCTTCTGGCTAAGGTGGACGGTGGAGAACCTCGCGTTTGCCTTCATCGCTCGAAGGGGGATCCCGGAGACAGCGGTGGAACGCGGGTCCGGCGACCAGATTGGTGTCGGCTAGGGATTGGGCGCGCGTCCATATACCGGGTATTGGGAGCCGAGACCCGAGCCGGGCTAAACCTCAGTCCTGGCTAGGTCGCCGTCGTCGCCGACCGGGGCCTTCCTCGCCGCCGAGATCGCGGTTGTGCCGCTGGTGGTTCTTCAGGGGCGACCGGCTCCGGTTCTTCGCGGGATGCCCTACGTCCCTGCCCGAGGCCGATCTGTTTCGCCAGACCGGATCGCCGCTCCGAAAGTATCCGCCGGAACTGATCCACCCCGTATCCCTCGGGGATCACCTTGGTTCGGTGACGGCCAGTAGTTCAACCAACGTTTACGACCCTTCCCTGCTAGCCCAGTCTATACCAGGCCTTTTTCGATGCCTGGAACCAAGCAGCCGACAGTTCTCTAGAAGGGCGTCTATCCTTCTGGAACTGGGACCCCAATGCGGTCAGTAACAACGCGAACGTCACAGCCTGCTGTGCCGGCAACTCACTGGCGGGAAATTCGGGGGGTCAGGCCAGGCTTTAATGGGAAGGCCTACTACACCCAGATGCTCGCCGAAGTTGTTCGCTACTAAGACCGTTTTACAGCCGACGTCTTCAATTAGCTCGCGCGCCCTTGCGAGCGCCGCCGGCTCGGTCGGGAACTCTTCCGTTCGGAATATTCCCCCCGTGATCTGCTCGTCGGTCAACATCGATATGGACATATAAGAGATTCGATAGGGCATCTCTTCCTCCCAGTCGTGCGCATGTGCCGTCGATGCGTGAGGTTCCGAGCGACGGAGAGCAAGAGCTCACCGTCGATTGCGGGCGTCGGAAGCCTTACTAAGTTTTCGCTGCCCGTCGGGGGCGGCACAGGCGACGCGCCAACGAGAGGAGCGGTCTGCATGGGGAGCCGATCCGTGCCCGTGTATGGGCAGATGCGAAAAGGGCGGTCGGCGGGCGGCAGGCTCGACCTACTGGCGCCGAATTCGGCGATGACAATGGGCGGCCAGGTACAGAGGAGTTACAAGCCGCCAACCGCCAGTTAGGATCTTGGGTGTGTATCGAGGATCGGAGGGTCAAGGCAAGTTACCTCGGTTTGCATGCGGAAGTCAGCCGCACAGGCACGGAGGGCTTGCTCGGCGATCGACCGCGCCCGTGCGAGCCCTCCGGTGCGCCCGGCGGCGATCGGAAGAGACTCCTCCGAGGGGATGACGCTCCAGTGAAATCGGTATGCCCCGTCGACACGGGTGTCCCTGATGATACCGCGGGCGCCGGAAGCGGGATCGACAATCAGTTCGGCGCTCGGGCTGAGCGCGCGCCACTTCGTTATGCAACGGTGCATCGCATTCGCGCCCCAGCCCGCCTTCCGGTCAGTGTGGTAGGCCTGTGGGTGCAAGGCGCATCACGGCGATCGTCCGCCATATTCTGAACCAGGTGAGCAACTCGTCGCGGTCGCCGCGCCCGAGCATCTGATCGGCGCACCTCGCGACCTCGAGCTCGGCGTTGTTGCCATGCTGGTGCAGCAGCAAGTGAGCAGCACGGCAGATATCCACCTCCGAAAGCATCATATTTCCCTGAGGACTAGACACGAGACACAGGCGAAACGTAAACCGGTGATAGGACCAGTGAGAACTGTCCGAAGAATTTCTTGGCGAAACCTAACAAACACTTATGTGTAGGGATCAAGATCCCTTAATATTGGAAACCTACACATTTTATCCTCGAAAACCAAATAAATTCGTAGTAAATGTCGTCAACCATGTCGATGTGAATGCCGGGATGAGCCAGCCGGATTAGCGATCGTGGTGCAGGAGCGCTCGCTCGGTCGTGATTACCCGGCAGCGCGCCTCACTGTCGGTCGCGGAAAGAGAGCAGGTAGACAGCATCACGAACCTGGACCATGGGATCGGCCGTCTCGATCCCCGGCAGCAGGTTCGTCGGTCCAAATAGCGTCGCCTTGTCGGCGGACGCGATCGTCAACAATCCACCGGGTATTTATGCGTCCAGTCGAGGCCGGTGCGGGTCAGCAGCCTCATCCCGCCCCGGTCCAGCCGCGCATGCATCCGGTAGCCGTCGAACTCGATTTCGTGCAGCCATTCGGGCCCTTCCGGGGGCTCTTCGACCAGTTTGGTGAGTTGCGGCTTGACCCAACTGGGAGGCGCCGTTGCCTCGGCGCGCCGCGGTCCCGCGAGCGGTCGCGCCATATCTCTAGGCACGACTCACCCGCAGACCGACGTCGGTCAGACCTATCCGTTGACCTGCCGCATGATTTTCGTCCACCGGTCCACGATCGGCAGCACCGTGTCCGCCTTCTCGGGCGGGAACATTGGCACTACGCGGGTCACGCCCATCTTGTTGAGACGCTTCACCCGGTCAAGATCCTCGCCGAGGCCGAACGAAGTAATCTCGATGGAATCCGGATCGCGGCCGGCTTCCTTCGCCATTTCGCGGAATTTCGGCAGCACCTCGGCGATATCGCCACGCGCCGTTGGAATCCAACCATCGCCATAGCGGATCGCGCGCCGCGCGCCATGCGGGAAAGCGCCGCCGACATGGATCGGCGGATGCGGTTTCTGCACCGGTTTGGGCCTGGCGATCATAGGATCGAAATGGACGAACTCCCCATGGTATTCGGCCTCGGCTTTCGTCCAGATTTCCTTCATCGCCTCGATGGATTCGCGCATCCGCTTGAAGCGGCTCGCATAGACGGTGCCGTGGTTCTCCATCTCATCTTGGTTCCAGCCTCCGCCGACGCCAAACAGGAACCGTCCCCGGCTCACCTGGTCGATCGAGGCGACCAGCTTGGCGGTCTGGATCGCGTCCCGCTGCTGCACCAGTAGCACGCCGGTGCCGAGTTTGATGGTCTTGGTAACTTGGCTGGCCGCGGCCAGCACCACGAACGGGTCCATCGCGTCATAGTACTGTTTGGGCAGATCGCCCCCTCCCGGGAATGGCGTCTTGCGCGATAGCGGGATATGCGAGTGCTCAGGCGCCCACACCGACTCGAAACCGCGCTCCTCGAGCGCGCCGGCCAGCTCCATCGCCGACATCGAATAATCGGTAAAGAACATCGCGCCGCCGAAATGCATGCCACTCTCCCTTGGTATTCCCTAATCTGGCGGCTGAGGTTAGCTGGTGGCATCGGCCGACGCCATCAATTACCCATCCCACGACACGCGGTGTCATACGAACCGCATCCGCGCCGACCAGCGATCGGGAGGGCTCAAATGGGGACCGAAGGGGGCCCGGAAAGATCCTCGGCCGAGGCGGGCGGCGCGCGCAAAATCATCCATATCGACATGGATGCGTTCTACGCATCTGTCGAACAGCGTGACAATCCGGAGCTGCGCGGGAAGCCCGTCGCCGTCGACGGATCGCGCGAACGGGGTGTTGTTGCAGCCGCAAGTTACGAAGCACGCAAGTTCGGCGTGCATTCCGCGATGCCGTCGATCACAGCCAAGCGAAAATGCCCCGATTTGATCTTCGTAAAGCCGAGGTTCGATGCCTACAGGGCGATCTCTCTGCAGATCCGGGAGATCTTCGCCGCATACACGCCGATCATCGAGCCATTGTCACTCGACGAGGCGTATCTCGATGTCACTGAAAACCTCAAGGGCATCGTCTCAGCGACTCAGATCGCGGAAGAAATCCGAGCAAGAATCCGAGCCGAAACCGAGCTCACGGCTTCGGCCGGCGTCTCCTACAACAAGTTCCTCGCCAAACTGGCCTCGGATCACCGCAAGCCGGACGGGCTCTTCGTCATCACTCCCAAGATGGGGCCGGAATTCGTCGAGACCCTGCCAGTCAGGAAGTTTCACGGCGTCGGGCCTGCGACGGCTGCCAAAATGGAGCGACTTGGGGTCAAGACCGGGCTCGACCTCAGGGCGCAGACCCTGGCCTTCCTGCAGCAACATTTCGGCAAAGCGGGCTCTTACTATTACTGGGTTGCGCGCGGCGTCGACGAGCGGCCTGTCCGCGCCGATCGGATACGGAAATCCGTCGGTGCAGAGAACACGTTTCCCGCCGATCTTTTCACCTACGAAGCTGCGCGTGATGCGCTTCGAGAGATCGTCGACAAGGTTTGGGGATATTGCGAGGGCTCCGGTGCTCGCGGCCGCACAGTCACGCTCAAGGTCAAATTCGCTAATTTCCAGATCACGCGAAGCCGCACCGGTCAGACGCAGATCAGAACGCGAAGCGAACTCGAACAGCTCGGCAACGCCCTCCTCGAACCTCTCTTTCCCGTCGCGAAAGGCGTTCGGCTCCTGGGTGTCTCCTTGTCTTCGCTCGCGGTGGAAGAGGCTGAACGCGAGCCCGAATTCAGGCTGCCCCCTTAGGCCCCGTTTTGTCGCCGAGCCAGCAGAGTCTTCTCTTTGTCAAAAGAGTCTTTGTCTTTAAGGCGAACTGCGCGGATGTATGGCCGCCGCTATCCCTGGGCCGTTGCGCCGTTGGCGGCTTTTTTCGGTATTATTATCCGCCCTAGGCAGCAATCGGCTCGATCAGGCTCGGGTCGTTGTTCTTGACGTTTCCTACTCGCGGGCTCACCGGCCAGCATGTCATCTTTTCGGAAGCGTAGGGGGCGAGTAGAGCCTTGAACCGGGGCACATCGACCGACGCTTCGCGACGCCAAACCGGCCGGGCCCCGGTTTCAGCCGCGCTGCCGCGGCTTACGGTCGTGCCAATCGGGACTGACCGGAGTGGTTCAATGCAGCAGCAAGGCGACAGCGCTTGCGCCGGAGATGGTCGGGATGGTGATGCGAAGCCGTTTGCTCGCGCCGTAGCTCCTCACCTCGATCCGCGGGGTCTGAACCGGACCGAAAAATTGTAGGCAAATCTGACGCAAAAACGGCCGTCGCCTGCCCTATGAACATGGGCGTGCGGGGGGGTCGAACATATACCTGGATGCGCCGGTTTCGGGGCGAGGGACCCGGCCACACAAAGTGGTCGAGTCGCCGAGCCGCGCTCACGTCGGCCATGGAAAAGGGCGTGTAGATGCCGACGACCCGCCCGCGCAGGTCGCCGGAGCGTTCATCGAAGGTTCGTGTCAGTAGATTGAGCATTAAGGGTCTCGCGCGCCAAATCGCGTCCATCGAATTCGGCCGTAGGCGTCGCACGCGAACACAGCCGGCCGGCCGCTATCGACCCTAAGAGCCATTCCTGGTCCACGCACATGGATGGTCGGGCCGGCCAGGAAGCGGACATTCGTGCCGGATTTCGGCACATGCGAGTCGTCGGCGGCTCACGCCAGTTCGTCGAGCAGCGCTTTGGCGTCCTTCAGATCGGGCGTCGCGAAGCCTTCGATGAACCAGCCGTAGACCGGCGTGAGAAGGTCGCGAGCTCAGTGTGGCGGCCCTGGTCGCGGCGGAGCCGGGCGAGGCTCGCGGCGGCGCGCAATTCCCAGAGCTTGGCTTCCTGCTCCTCGGCAATGGCGAGGGCTTTGCGATACGATTGTTCAGCGGTCTCGGAATATCCCTGACGCGGCAGCAACCGTCCCTTCTGGCGGTGCAATTCTGCTTCGAACCTGCGCTCCCCTGTCCGCTCAACGATCTCTAGTGCCTCGTCCAACAGGCTCGCGGCCTCGTCAACTTGCCCGGCGATCTCACATGCGGGATGGCTGAGCGCCCGCCGGCCGGCTTAGAATGCCTTCAATCGCAGCGGTTGCGCTAAGCAGGGAAGGATTGATCGCGATGCAGCTGAACCCCTCGATCGCCGCAATCGTCACGGGCGGTGCCTCCGGTTTGGGCGCTGCGACGGCCCGTCGCCTGGCCGGACACAGCGTCAAGGTCGCGCTGTTCGATCTGAACGTCGAACTTGGCGAGCGGGTGGCGGGCGAAATCGGCGGCATGTTCTGCCGGGTTGACGTGACCTCCGAAGAAGAGGTCGATGCTGGCTTTGCAAGAGCACGCGGGCAGATTGGACAGGAGCGCATCCTAGTCAACTGCGCGGGCACCGGCAACGCATTCAAGACCGCTGGCCGTGACCGGGAGAGTGGCCAGATCCGGCATTTCCCGCTCGATGCCTTCGAGCAGATCATCCAGATCAACTTGATCGGCACGTTCCGCTGCATCGCCAAATCGGCCGCCGGCATGCTGACCCTGCAGCCGCTGGACGACGGCGAGCGCGGTGTCATCGTCAACACCGCCTCGGTCGCGGCCGAGGACGGGCAGATGGGCCAGGCCGCCTATTCGGCATCAAAGGCGGGCGTCGTTGGACTCACGCTGCCGGTGGCGCGCGATCTGATGGGCGACGGCATCCGCGTCAACACGATCCTGCCCGGCATCTTTGACACGCCGCTGTTGCAGCGCGCTCCCGAGCGGGTGAAGGCTGGGCTGGCAGCCTCGGTGCCGTTTCCGAAGCGCCTCGGTCACCCCGACGAATACGCGGCGTTGGCCGAATTTATGATCACCAACGGCTATTTCAACGGAGAGAGCGTGCGGCTCGACGGCGCGATCCGCATGGCGCCGCGTTGATCATGACATGCCAGGTAAGAAGTGCCGATCGCACCGCGCCGAAATTATGGGGCACTATTATTCGGGGGAGGGAGACGGTGCGGTCGTCTAGCTTGATCGTCGCCCCGCTTGCTCTGTTGCTCGGCCTGGTGGTGGGCGGGTAGGTGGAAGGTTCGATCACTACCCTTTCCACGCGTTGGATGAAGCGCCGACGAGCAAGGTGGTGAAAGGACTCTCGCCGGATCGAGCCGATCCCTTGTCGTTGCGTCTCTGATTCGCCTAAGCTCACTCGCCGAGCAAAGGTCGAAGCCAATGCCAACGACAGTGTTTTTCGCGAGTAACCGCATCCTCACCGGTGACCCTGCTGTCGTCGCTAGCTACGGTCCCAATATCCAACCCCCATCGGTATCGACCGACATAATGTATGGCACGGCCTTTGTGGACGGGCTGGATATCAAGGCCGATCAGCAGGGTTCGATCACCTCTATTCAGGACACGAACAAGGGCGGATTCGCAGCGAATGTGGCAGGCGACCTGTCCAATGCGGGCCGGAATCTCCTCGTCTTTATCCACGGTTTCGACAACACCTTCGAAGACGGGATCACGCGCGCCGCTCTTAACCGAGAGTTCCTCGCGGCATCAGGGAAGCCAGGGACCGACACAACGGTCCTGGCTTTCAGCTGGCCGTCGCTGGGGAAGATCGTCAGCTTTCCTGTGCTCGATGCTGACTATCGTCATGATCAAAAAATGGGCACCCTGTCGGGCCTCCACCTGATGAGCTTCTTTGCCCAAATCGAACCTCTGCTCCGTACAGCGCGCGCCAACGGATGCAGGACCTATTTGCTCGCCCACTCTATGGGCAACCTGGCGCTCGAAAGCGCGGTGGAGAACTGGTTCCTGCACGGCAATGGGAACGCTGAATTGTTCAATGTAAGCATTCTTGCTGCTGGTGATTGCGGCTTCGATGCGTTCGCACAGCCTCATCTTACTGGCTTGGACGGTCTATCACTGCTCACTTCGCGCATTTCGATTTACTACAGCGGTAACGACGAAGTGTTAGACCTAAGTCGGACTATCAATGGCCTTCAGCGTCTCGGTCAGGACGGCCCCAAACACAGCAACGATCAGACCACGTTTCCGGCCACGACTTACCGAATGTTCGACGCGACTGGTGTTAAAGACTACAACCGCAATTTTTTGACGTCCCACCAATACTATCGTCTGTCTCCCACTGTGCGCGATGCGATAGCGGTCGATATTGCGCCGGTGCCGAACGTTTGAGAGCTGGCCAGTCTGGTCGCTCGGCGGACGCGTGCACCCACGGATAGACGATCTCCGTTGGACGAAGCGCTCTTGGAACGGTGCGTCGGCCTATGCCGAAAGCAAGCTTTGCGACGTGTTGCTTGCTTTCGCCGTCGCTCGGCACTGGAAGAATGTCTTGTCCAACGCACTGGAGCCCGGCTGGGTACCGACCAAGATGGGCGGAGCTTCGGCACCCGGTGATATGAAAAAGGCGCATGTAACGCAGGCATGGCTCGCCACGAGTGACGATCAACAGGCGCGGTCGACCGCCAAATATTTTTACCACCAGAAGCTTCGGGAGCCCAATCCGATCGCTCGGGACGTCAAAGCTCAGGACGAGCTACTCGCTGAGTGCGCCCGGATTTCTGGCGTCTGGTTCCCCGAATAGCACTACACGCTAGTGCGGCGCGCCCTCGATAATGACAGCGTTGTAGCCTTAGGCCTATGTTCTACGACTAGAACCTCATTGGATGCTCCCGAAAGAACCGGGGCATCTCTCATGTGGCATCCGGCCCCTGCGGATCGGTATAGGAGCCAGCGGGACTACCACCTGACCAGGCATGACCCGCTCCGTGAATGGTCATTGCTCGAAGATCGCCTGCCCACTCCTATCATGGTAGAGAGTGCGGCTGTAGGCTCGGCCACCGGGCACCCGGCCGTGCTGAACCGTTGCTCGCTGGTCGGTGTTCGAGCCTTCCCGCAGCTGTGCGACGACCTGATCGCCGTTGTGCGGGTGCACCGTGGTGTCCTGATCCCCATGGAACACAATCGCCGGGGCGGTGCGCGAAACTACGCCTGGAGGGGAGGGCCTTCACCGTAACGGACCGAAGCTTCTAGCTTGGGCTGTTCCGAGCACAGGAAATTAATATCGTTGCGATTGCTCCATTGGGCCAGGTCAGCCGGCGTTTCGAGGGCTCGTATACCGGCCGACACCATGGCGGTGCGACGGAAAGAATACCGCTCTTCCCGCGCATCGGCAGCAGTTGCTGCGACAAGTGCAATCCTGCCGGCTTGCCCTGATGCCACCTGGTCGCACACCCACTCTGCCAACGTGCGCGTCTTCCCAAAACCGCGCCTCATCACGCAGAAGACAGAGAGGAAACCCCAATCTTGCCCCGCAATGTCGACCGCGCCGGTGCAGACCCCCGGTGCGCCTGGCGGCGGTCGGGAGAGATTCCTCCGAGGGAATGACGCACCAGTGAAATCGGTACGCCCCATCGGCACAACTGTCCCTGATAATTCCACGGATGACAGGAATTGATGGGTTGCCAGTTCCACGTCAGGAGTTGGAGACACGCGACACCGGTTTGCTATCCACCCGCCTCGAGCAGCGAGCGAAGTCAAAATCGGCGCATTCTGTGGTTGAAGATCCCGTATTGTGGTGTTAGACGCCAGGAAGATTGATCATCTCGATCGATCTGAAACCACTGAAGGTCACCATGCCGATTACAACACCGACGATATTGGACCAGATCACCGCGGAGAAGACGAAGGTGGGCGAGCGGCTTGCACGCGTCGATGCCGACCGCGCAAAGGTCGCCACTCAGTTAAGCGATTTCGAGGCCGCCGAGCGCGTGCTGGCACGTGTCAGCAAGGCCCCGCCGGGTAGGAGACCAACATCGGCTGCGGCAGCAGAAGCAAAGGCCCCCACGGTCATTCGAGGCCGCCGCCGGCCGGCACAAGCAGCCACAGGCAAGTCGGCGGGACGCGAATCTAGCGCCCCGAGCCTCGGCGAGCGCGTCCTTGCCCTAGCTACCGGCAAGACTCGACGGGAACTTTACGCGGCTTGCCCCAACGATCGCCCGAACCATATTGGCATCGCAGTGCAACGCCACATCCGTGCCGGACGGATCCAGGAACGCGACGGCAAGCTGTATGCGGCAGCGTCTGCAACGTAGCGGCACACGCGGCGGCTTGAACCGGAACTCGGTGACGGCCACGAGCATGTTCAACTAAGGCCAGAGGGACGTTGACGCAAGGCGGGCGCCTTCGACAAGCGCCCGCAGCTTGGCCCAGGCAAGGTCGGCGTGGACCCGGCCGCCCAGGCCGCAGTCCGTGCCAGCAATGACGTTTTCGCGGCCGACGATCGCGGCGTAGCGCAGGATCCGGTCGGCGACGAGTGCCGGGTGTTCGACAAGGTTGGTGGCGTGGCTGACGACGCCGGGCATCAGCATCTTGCCCGCCGGCAGCTTCGCGTTCTGCCACACGCGCCACTCATGCTCGTGCCGCACGTTGCCGGCCTCGAAGGAATAGGTCTGCGCCTTCACCTCGAGGATCAGATCGATGATGTGCTCGAGCGGCAGGTCGTGGGTGTGCGGTCCGTGCCAACTGCCCCAGCACAGGTGGTAGCGCACCTTCTCCTCGGGGATACCGACAAGCGCGTGGTTGACGGCGTCGATGCGCAGCCTGGCGAATTTGCGATAGACCTCGATTGTCGGTTCGGGCTTCAGCATGTCCCACCAGTCGGGCAAGCCGGGGTCGTCGATCTGCAACACGAACCCTGCCCCCACCACGGCCCGATACTCCTCGCGCAAGGCGTCAGCCAGAGCAAACAGGAATTCTTCCTCGGTCTTGTAGTATTCATCGAAGATGAAGTGGTCGAGCCAGCCCGGCGCGAGCACTGGGACGAACGCCTCCTCGACGGTGGCGCCCGAGCTCTCGATCGCCGCCTTGAAGGTGTCGAGCTGTCGATTGATGGCTTCGGGCCCCTTCGATTTGACCGGGCCACGGGCGACAACGCGCACGGTAACCGGTGGCATAGGCTTCTCGCCGGGGACCAGAAACAGCGTTCCGGCATTGTCCATGTCGGCATAGAAATCGGGAAACTCATCGCGCTCACGGGTCGAGTGCCGGGTGGTCGGCGGCTCACCCGGAGCCACCAGGCGCGCCTCGATGCCGGTGAAATGCGCGGTGTAATGGGCGAGGCCGCGGGCGGTCCAGAACTCGCCGTCGCCGATGCAATCGATCCCAGCCTCGACCTGCCGCCTCACCGTTTCCGCGATGGCTGGTGTCACCTGCGCGGCGATGACCGTGGGGTCCGTGATCTCGGCGCTGGCGAGCCGCCCCGGCATGTCTTCCCAACCCTTGGGCGGCGGCAACCGGCCGACATGCGAGGTTTTGATTCGAGTCTCGCTCCTTTGCATGTTCCCGTCCTCCCCGACGCCTCAAATCCTGCGCATGATAGTACAGTGGACATCCCGATCGAACCGGTTGCAGCTAGGACCTCGAGGAGGTCGCTGTGATGCGCGTTGCGGAACCGCACTGCCTGCCGGCGCAGCGCGATGCCGGCCTCGCGGTGGTCGAGCACGCTGTCGGCGGCATACCGAGCTTGCCCCGCCTCGTTCTCGACATTGGCCCGGAAAGGCCGCTCTGCCGAAGCCGTGGTTGAATATAGGGTTTTCGCGATCTGCTCGTTGGCCCCGGCGAGCACCGCATTCGCGGCATCGAGGGTGGGCTGGGTCGAGCGATAATTGCGCTCGAGGCGAAGCTGCCCGCTGGCGGAGCTGGCCGCAATCTGGGTGCAGTATACGAGCCGCATCAACGGCACGCGATCGCAGCGCGGTTTCGACCGGGGCCCCGTCATCTGGACGTGTTGCGGTTTGCGGCGGTCCTCGGCGTCCTCCGCGAGCCGGCGGTGGTACTCGAAGATACCCTGGCCCTGGGAACGACTTCTTGAACCAGTCGAGGGAACTGTGCGGTGGAATCGACCTGATCGTCATGCTTGCCCTTTGGGAAGACAGTCATCTCATAGAGATATTCGGCGGCCTGATGGTCGCGGAATTGGCGCTGGATGCGGCGGGTTGGCTGACATAAGGTCGTGGCAATCCGACCGTACAGGAGGACGCCATGCCGGAAACGACCGACATTTTCGACGTCATGAGCACGATGCGGGCGATGCGGCGGCTGAAGCCCGATCCGGTGTCGGACGAGCTGATCAACAAGATCCTGCAGGCGGCCCAGTGGGCGCCTAGCGGCGGCAATACCCAGCGCTGGCGGTTCCTGGTGGTCAAGGACTCCGAGATCAAGAAGAAGGTGCAGGTCTACTACAAGCGCCTATACGACGAAACGGTCGGACCGCGCTACGCGTCGAGCGCGCCGCCGCCGGGCTCCGACCCCGCCCGCTACCGGCGTCAGCACGCTGCGGTCGAATACCTGACCGACCATTACCACGAGGCGCCGGTGTGGATCGTGGCCTGCCTCGAGGACGGCGAGAACCCGGGCCGCACGGCCGGCTCGTCGATCTATCCTGCGGTGCAGAACATGCTCCTGGCGACACGCGCGCTCGGCCTCGGCACGACCTTGACCACGCGGCACACCGGCTACGGGAAAGAGGTCGACGCGATCTTTGGCTTGCCGTCGGGCGTCCATTCCTATGCGATCCTGCCGATCGGCTGGCCGATGGGCCGGTTCGGGCCGTTGGGCCGCGGACCGCTCAAGGATGTCGTCTATCAGGACCAGTGGGGCAAACCCTACCAGGGGCTTTAACCTAAGGTGCCGCCAAGCGATCTCGACGGGTCAAGACACAGTCTGAGCGCGAGTTGGCAGACATATTACAGCGCCACGGCTGGGAGATCGTCGGGCTGTCGCCGTTATAAGTGGGTCTAGAGCCTCAGGCGTAGCCCGTCGTGGGGTTGAACTGAGTTCCATCCGCCAGAACACCAGCCCCCGGCACAAAGTTCACTTCTAGACTAATGCCGTCTGGGTCCTCGAACAGCACGTAGTAGTAGCCCGGTGCCCAAGTGCCTTCCTGCGGTCCTCGAACAATCGTCGCGTCCATCTCCTTGAGCACAGCAGCGCATCGATCCACGTCCTCTC
>Ga0209656_10000281_pt1 | contig 34033 bp, 21 predicted proteins | sample BogFormECP12_OM2_FD_188239 | JGI IMG/M metagenome (GOLD analysis project Ga0209656, IMG submission 188239) | Bog forest soil microbial communities from Calvert Island, British Columbia, Canada - ECP12_OM2 (SPAdes) (version 2) | ecosystem: Environmental > Aquatic > Freshwater > Wetlands > Bog ...
ACCAGTCGTAGAGGTTGACTGTCGGGTCGCAGTGGCCGGGGATCAGCCGGATCTTGTCGCCGAGCCCGAGCCGATTGGTGGCGGCCGAAAGGGCGAGCCTTCCGTGCTCGTCGGAGGCGCGCTCGTAGGTCGCGGCGGGCTCGTCGCAGACGAGCGGCGGGCCCGAATCGAAAGCTAGCGCCTTCAGCCCGGCATCGACGATGGCGCGGTCCTTGGCCGGGCGGCTCATCACCGTCGCCCACACGAAAAGGCTCGGCTCGAAGGTCTTGATCGGCTCGCCGTCGCGGTCGCGGTTACGCCCGTAATCGGCGTCCATGAAGATGTAGGAGCCGCATTGCAGCTCGGTATAGATCCCGCTCGCCGCCTCGAACTCGAAGCTGCCGGTGCCGGCCCCGGTGACCGTCGGGCAGTCGATGCCGTGGCGCGCCAACAGGTCACGGGTCCGCCCGGCCCTGTCGACCACCTGCGCGATGATCGCCTGGCGCCGCTCGTCCCAGCCGCGCAGATGCTGCGCCGAGCCGTGATAGGCCTGCAGCCCGGCAAAGGCGAGGTGCGGCACCTCGGCGAGGTCCGGAATGCGCCGAGAGCCGACAGACATCACCATGAAAGTCAAGGAAGTGGAGGGCTGACCCCTTAGGGCGGAGCCAATGAACTTTCTACCATATCTCGGCGCGGGCATGTGTATCGAGTTAAAATCAACAACAGGTTCCAGCCCCGCGCTGGAGCGGGTGTTAGGCCACGACGGTTCATGGCGCTTCTTCGCGGCACAGCGGCAGCGCCGTCGATGCTGTCGCCGCTCGTCGCACGCGGGCAGTCGTCCGACCAGATGCGGCGCATCGGCGTGCTCCTGAATTTGGCTGGGGACATCCGGAAACACGGGCTCGGCTCGCCGCGTTTTTGCAAACAGCGGCGGCGACGCGGTGGGCTCGCTTACTCTGCCTTCCTACAACAGCGGCAGGTCCTCGCCGCGGAATTTCACTAGGAAGTCGCGCGCCGTCTGCGCGGCCGGCAAGTTGTGGCCCAGCAGTGGCTCGGCGCGTGGTCCTGGCGGAACTAATCAAGATCCTCCACCCGTTCCCCACCCGCCGCCCGCATCGACAGCAGGCTCTCCACTATCTCGATGGGCTCAGCCCGCGCCGCCGGCTCTTCAGCTTGACCTCGCGGTCGATCACCGCCGCCGTTCCGGTATGGCGAAACGTCTCGATCAGCCCGGGCGCCCTGGCGTGGCCCGTGATCAGCCCCGTTTCCAGCTCAACATTGATCTCAAAATCCAACCGATCGGTCATTTGGTCCTTCGCACGGTGCGGGTGAGACTCACCACCTCGCGAGTACAAAAACAGTATTAACCACTTGTTCGGGCTTGCCGATGTCTACCCAATGTGACAACACCACATTAACGGCGCCGGTGATTCGGTAGATGCCGGGTTCCACCTGTGACAATTTGAACAAAAGGGGGGGCAGAAATGAACACGCGATGCCGGACAATAAAAGGCTACGTGAAAATTGCGATGGCTCTTGGTGCGTTAGGCATGACGCTGTCTGGCGCGGCGATGGCGCAGACAAGTAGTGCAAGCATTTGCAAAGCTTTTACAATTCTTAAAAATCAACAATACGCTTTGTGCGCAGGAGCCAGTTCCTTCATTTTTGATAAAATTACCTATGCGAAATGTACAATTCAACCAAGTGGCAATAGCATCAGTGCGCCGCTTAACTATGATGATGGAAAGAATATCGAGACTGTTAACCAGGAGGGCTTAAATAACGGAAGCTTTATTGCGAGCACTTATAGCCCTCCAATTGGTGCAACAATCTCCTCCTCCAAAGGAGGGGACGTTGCTCTTTATACCTGTAACACTGCTGGATCCAATGCTCAAGGTAACTCCGATGATCAAGGTAACAGATCTGGATCCTATGCTCAATGTGATGGTGGAATTTGCTTCACCAGCACCACAAGCACCGCTACTGAGAGTAAGACTTTCCCAGGGCTCGGAGATGTCGGGGAAGGCGAAATTGTGTGCTCTTGTCCAATAACTACCACGAGCGATAGTTATCAAGTTTTCGGTCCATTCGGTCCAACGTTTTTCGGTAAAAACCACAACTGCCCGACAACGGCATCTGATTATGATGCAATATGTGGTGTCGGCATTACTGCAAATGATAATGGATACACTCCTCTATATATTGGCGCTTCAACTGGGGCTCCTGTGCTATTAGCTGAATGCCTGACACCAGGTCCTCCACCAAATTTCAACACTTGTACGCGCCCTCCTAAATAGTTTAAGGCTTATCACGTTGTCTCAGGTAGCTCGATATGTTGGATAATGACCTCGCGGCCGGCTACACATGGCGGGCGCGAGGAGCCCGCATGGCAAGGGCGCGATGTCTGAGCCAATTCCAGGCGAGCTTTCTGACGAAACGAGTTGCGCGGCGTTTCTATTTAAAGCGACGCTGGCCAGAGGGCTGTGTTTGCCCGCCTGCGGCGCGGTAGAAATTGCGCCGTAATCGGCGTCCATGAAAATGTACGAGCCGCATTACAGCTCGGCGAAAACGTGCTAGCGGACGGATGTAACAGCTTCGGCTTGCGTTTGTCACCAAAGCGTCATCGCGCACCGGATAGTGTTCTTTGGCCTCATCCGGAGGCTCGAACAGCTGTTATTGGGGGATTCCGTCATGTGCGCCCTTCGTAACTTACTCTTATCCGCCGCCGCCAGCGCCGCCGTCCTGGCGAACGTCAACGCCAGAGCCGACACCCAGGTTGCGATTACCTATGTGCCGAACAGCCTCGCCCAGGCTACGGTCACGAACGGACCCTGGACCCTGCATTCGAGGCTAGGCAGAAATCCCCACGACGCCTCGGGCGTCCTTCCGCCTTCGACGGTCACCACGCCCTTTACTCCGCCGACGACGATGTATGGCACGCCTTACAAAAATTATTGCGTTGGGGGTCAGGTCCAGACCGCTCAGGGCGTTAATACGATGCAGCCCTACTACTTTCCGTTCGTGCGCAGCAATGGCGGGCGCCTCGAGGGGTTCTTCGACTACCGTCCGCGCAACGAGCAGGAAGCGACCGTCGGGGCGTTCTCGACCGATGGGGGCAAAAGCTGGATTTTCAAGGACGAAGCGCTGGGGCTGAACCCATACTGCCCGGCGGACCCGACCGATCCGGACAACAACAACGTCATCGTAAACGGCATGATCACCGCCTATGCCTCAAACCCGGACAACGCAGCCGATAATGGCCTCGGCCATGCCTTTGTCCTGACCGTCAACGGCGATCAGCGCCTCTATCATCTGAACCGGGCCAACGGCCATATCGACTCCGATCAGCTCGTCGTGCACACGCTGATGCCCAACGGGACGCACCTGCTCGCCTCGCTTCCGGACTTCGGTTATGTGAGCCCGCTCGCATCCGGGGGATACCCGATGCTCGAAGCCTCGGCCGGGGCGACAGCCGGCCTCCTGGACCCTGACGCCATCCTCGGCGCGGTGCCGTTCTCCAATGCCCCCACCGCGGTCGTCTATGTCGAAAAGCAGCTTAACGCCTCGACAAGCAGCAATTGCCCGAGCACGCCGAGCTGGGCACTCACCAATATCGACACCGGCAAGAAGAAGAAGGCGAACACGGATATCATCACCATCCGCATCGCCACGACGATGGACGGCATCAACTTCACCGACGTCGGCCCCGCCAGCGGCCTGCTGGACGCAACCACCACCGACAACCACGAGATCCGCTGGCTCGGCAGCGGCAGCATCATCCCGCTCTCGAACGGTCACTACGGCATGTTCTTCGGCGCCGGTAACTGCCTCGACAACGATTCTGACGGCTTCCACTTCATCGGCTATGCCGAAACGACGAACCCAGTCAGCGGCGCGTCGGACCTGCAGAGCTGGACGGTCATCTATGGGTTCGACAACCCGATTCTGTCGACCGACACCGTCACCGACCCCATGGGCAACAAATATCCGGCCAACCCTCCGCTGATCGACGTCACCGGGGCCGATGTGCTGACAGCGGCGCAGGTATCGCCTTGGGTCCCTCCGACGGATCACAGCACGAACCCTCCCACGCATTACAACACGAACTTCTTCAGCGGTCGCGCCTATGACCCGCAGGCGATCGTTACCGACAGCTCGACCGTGACCATCGTGTTCGCCGGCTACAACACACCCCAGCCGAGCTCCAACCTTGGGGACTACCGTACGATCGGCCGATTCCAGGTCGGCTTCCCGGCCGGCTACGTTGCCCCGCCCTGATTGCATTGACGGAGACTGAAGAGGGCAAATGAAAAGGGCCGGAGACTGGTGTCTCCGGCCCTTGCCTTGCCGGAAGCCCGCCGACCTTAAGCGCCCGCGCCGACGAGGTGATTGAATAGCCGAAGCCGAGATCGGCTATTGGTTCGGCTACGGCTTGCCGGGGCGAGCGTCAATACACGGCGCCGCGGGCGGTGATCGGCCAGAGCTGTTCGACGCGATTGGCGCGGACGCAGACATACCAATCGTAGAGGTTGACGGTCGGGTCGCAATGGCCCGGGATCAGCCGGATCTTGTCGCCGAGCCCAAGCCGGTTGGTCGCGGCCGATAGGGCGAGCCGGCCGTGCTCGTCGGAGGCGCGCTCGTAGGTGGCGGCGGGCTCGTCGCAGACCAGCGGCGGCCCCGAATCGAAGGCGAGCGCCTTGAGGCCGGCGTCGACGATCGCGCGGTCCTCGGCCGGCCGGCTCATCACCGTCGCCCAGACGAAGAGGCTCGGCTCGAACGCCTTGGTCGGCGCTCCGTCGCGGTCGAAATTGCGGCCGTAATCGGCGTCCATGAAGATATACGAGCCGCATTGCAATTCGGTATAGACCCCGCTCGCCGCCTCGAACTCGAAGCTGCCGGTGCCGGCCCCGGTAACCGTCGGGCAAGCGATGCCATAGCGCGCCAAGAGGTCACGGGTCCGCCCGGCCCTGTCGACCGCCTGCGCGATCGCCTGGCGGCGCTCGTCCCAGCCGCGAAGATGCTGCGCCGAGCCGTGATAGGCCTGCAGCCCGGCAAAGGCGAGGTGCGGCGCCTCGACGACAAGTCGGGAGAGGTCGAGTGCCGGCTCGCCCGGCTCGACGCCGCAGCGGTTGCCGCCCATGTTGACCTCGACATAGACCGGCAAGGTGACGCCGGCTTCGCCCGCCGCCATGTCGAGCGCCTGCACTTGGCCGACATCGTCGACGCACACGCCGACCCGGGCATTCTGCGCGAGCGCCGTCAGCCGACGCAATTTTTGCCTTCCGACGACCTCATTGGTGACGAGGACGTCCCTGACCCCGCCATAGACCATCGCCTCGGCCTCGCTGACCTTCTGTACGCACACGCCGACCGCACCCAATTCGACCTGCTTCAGCGCGATGACCGGGCATTTGTGGGTCTTGGCGTGCGGGCGCGCATTGACCGGGCGGCCGGCGATTTGCTCCGGCAGGCGGCGCAAATTGCGCTCGAACGCGTCGAGATCGATCACCAGGGCCGGGGTGTCGACCTCGTCGAGCGACATGCCGATCTCGGCGGGCGGGCGCGTGGTCATGGCAGGATCTCCGGCTTGTCGAGGCACTCGGCGAACCTTGCGCAGCGGGCGTTGAAATGCAACGTCGTCATCCTGGCATCACAATTAAAGCGCATCCTGTGCGGCAGAATCGGTTGGATCCGCGGGTCAAAAAGGCGATCGACCGCTGCTTCCCCGAGAGCGTCCTTTTTACCGTCAAAGTTTCCCGCAGCAAGCGTCAGTACAACGTCTAGAACTGTCTGTAAGATATTGATGTTATTATGTAATTTCTCGAAACCGCGGGGTTCGGATGCGATTTTTTCCCGGATTTTCCCGGTTTAACCGGGAATTTAGGTCACCCTGGCGCGCAGCGAACGCGCGTCGACCGGCGCGCGGACCTTGGCGTCGTTGTCGAAATAGACGAAGACATCGCGGGGGATTTGATCGGCAGGATCGGCATTGGGAGCGATCACGCGGGCATCGTTGGGTTCGAGCCCGGCGGCCCACAGCTTGATGCGCGCAGCCCAGTGGTCGAGGGCCTCGTCCGAATAGCCGCTGGCATAGAGCTCCTCGGAGCCGTGCAGGCGCAGATAGAGGAAATCGGCGGTCACATCCTCGGCGTAGGGCCACGCAACCGAGTCGGCGAAGACCAGCGCCACGCGGTGGCGCCTCAAAAGCGCGATGAAGGCCGGGTCGAGGAAGCTCTGATGGCGGATCTCGATCGCGTGCCGCAGCTCGCGGTGGCGCGCGGTGCGGGCCCAAGCGCGCTCGGCCAGCCACTCGCTGTGATGTTCGGCGAGTGCCGCGGCGGCTTCGGTGTCTCTCGGAAGCAATGCGAAGAAATGGTCGAGGCGCTCGAGGGAGAAGCGGAAGCTCGGCGGGAATTGCCACAGCACCGGGCCGAGCTTCTCCTCGAGCCGCAAGATGCCGGAGGCGAAAAAATTGGCGAGCGGCGCCTCGATCTCGCGCAGCCGTCTGACGTGCGTGATGAAGCGGGGGCTCTTGACCGCGAACACAAAACCCGGCGGGGTCTCGTCGTGCCACCGGGCAAACGAGTCGGGGCGCTGCAGCGCATAGAATGTGCCGTTGATCTCGATCGTGTCGACCTGCCGGCTGGCATAGGACAGCTCGTCGGCTTGCGACAGACCGGAGGGATAGAAGTTTCCGCGCCACGGCGCATAGGTCCAGCCGGAGATCCCGGTCCGTACGATCCCGGCTCCGCTCATCGCCCGGCTCCGGAGAGCCGTGCTAAAAGACCGCCATGCTGACCCTTTCCGATGTGACATACCGTGTCGGCGGGCGCACCGGGCGGCGGCTGCTCGACCTGGCGAATGCCCAGATCCCCGAAGGGGCCAAGGTCGGGCTTGTCGGCCGTAATGGTGCCGGGAAATCGACCCTCCTCGATCTGGTCCGCGGTGCATTGCAGCCGGATGACGGCACGATCGAATTGCCGCGCGGCTGTCGCATCGGCTTTCTCGCCCAGGAGGCGCCGAGCGGGGAAGGGACCCCGCTCGCGACGGTACTTGCCGCCGATCGTGAGCGGGCGCGGCTGCTGGCCGAGCGGGAGGCTGGGCCGGAGCCGCTGCGCGCCGCCGAAATCGAGACGCGGCTCGCCGAGATCAACGCGCATTCCGCACCCAGTCGGGCGGCGCGCATCCTCGCCGGGCTCGGGCTCGACGAGCGGGCGCAGCACGAGCCGGTCGGCGAGCTGTCGGGCGGCTGGCGGATGCGGGTCGGGCTCGCCGCGATCCTGTTCGCCGAGCCCGATTTGCTGCTGCTCGACGAGCCGACCAATCATCTCGACCTCGAAGCCGCACTCTGGCTCGAAGGTTTTCTGCGCAACTATCGGCGCACCTTGATCCTGGTCAGCCACGACCGCCACTTTCTGAACGCGGCGACGACACTAACGCTGCATCTCGACCGCGGAAAGCTCACCCTCTATTCGGGCGGGTTCGACGCCTATATGCGGGCGCGGACCGAGAAGGCGCGACGGCTCGAGGTCATGGCGCGACGCCAGATGGCCGAGCGGCAGAGAATGCAGGCCTTTGTCGACCGCTTTCGCGCCAAGGCGTCAAAGGCGCGCCAAGCGCAGAGCCGGCTCAAGGCATTGGCCCGGCTCGAACCGATCACTCTCTCCGCCGTGGAGCCGCCGCCGAAGATCCGCTTTCCGGACCCGCCGCATTTGCGCCCTCCGCTGATCGCACTCGACCGGGTCAGCACCGGCTATGTTCCGGGTAAGCCCGTGCTGTCGGGGCTCGACCTGCGGCTCGACCCCGACGAGCGGATCGCCCTGATCGGCGCCAACGGCAACGGCAAGACCACCTTGGCGCGCCTGCTCGCCGGCCGCCTCGCCCCGTTCGGCGGAGAGGTCATCCGCTCGCCGAAGCTCGCCTGCGGTTTTTTCGCCCAGCACCAGATCGAGGAGATGCGCCCCGAGGCCTCGGCTTACGATCATCTCGCCGGGCTGATGCCCGAGGCCCTACCCGAGGCGGTGCGCGCGCGGCTCGGAAGCTTCGGCTTCGGCCAGGAGAAGGCCTTCGTGCCGGTCACCGACCTCTCGGGCGGGGAGCGGGCGCGGCTGAACCTGGCGCTCGTCACCTATGCGGCACCCGCCCTGTTGCTCCTCGACGAGCCGACCAACCACCTCGACATCGAAAGCCGCGAGGTTCTGGTCCAGGCGATCAACGAGTTCCCCGGCGCGGTCGTGCTGGTCAGCCATGACGAGCACCTGATCGAGCTGATCGCCGACCGGCTGTGGCTGGTCGCCGGCGGAACCGTGCGGCCCTTCGAGGGGGATCTCGAAGATTACCGGCGGCTCGTGCTCGAGCGCAGCGGCTCCCCGGGGAACACCGGGCGCTCGAACGGGCCCAATAGCCGCCGCGAGGCGCGACGGCTAGCCGCGGAGCGACGGCGCGGGCTCGACCCGCTGCGCCAGCAGGCGCGCTTGGCCGAGAAGACCGTGGCGCGGCTCACCAAAGAGCGCGACGCGCTCGACCGCTCCCTGGCCCAGGGTAACGGCCTTTCGCCAGCGGAAGCGCTCAAGCGGCGCGCCGAGCTTGTCCGGCTGATCGAGCGGGCCGAGACCGAATGGCTCACCGCGGCCGAAGCAATCGAGCGCGAGGCGCGCCCCCACCGCTGACGCGTCACCTCACCGAGAATGGCGCATTATAGGGTCGGCCGTAACGGAACGCCTGCGGTCACCGTCTGAACGGGCTTCAAATAGGCCTTTCCGCTGCGCGTGTTGTTGCGGGTATCGACGAAGCTCACAGGACCCTCGACCAGCTCCATGATCGACACATCTCCGGGCGCACCTACTTGGAGGGTGCCGAGCTTCGGCAGGCGGTTGATGATTTTCGCGGGATTGATCGTCGCCATCGCCACGACCTGATCGAGCGTGAAGCCCAGGCTGAGGAACTTGCTCATAACCCAAGTCACATAGGGCATGCCCGGCGTGTTACCGGAGAACACGTGGATGTCCGACGAGATCGTGTCCGGCGGACATCCCTGAGCAATGGCGATTTCTGCCACAGTGTAATCGAAGCTGCCGCCGCCGTGGCCGACGTCGAAGATGATGCCGCGCTGCTTGGCCGCCAAGGCAGCCGACAACAGGCTGCCGTCCTGAACGATGTTGGTGAAATCCCCGGCCAGGTTCGGCGCGCCCGAATAGGCATGGGTCAAAATATCTCCGGGCCGCATCCGATCGAGAATCTGCGCCATCAGTGCACGGGTCTCGACGCCGCCGATGTGAACCATAACGCGTCCACCCGTCCCCGCCTTTTCGCAGGCCACGATCGCCCGGTTCAACGGCTCGATGCCGTTCTTGGCGATCACGTTCTCCGACATGCGTACCTTCGCGCCGATCGCGATGTCGGCATTCTCGGCGATGGCCTTCGCGGCCGAGCCCACGTCCGCGATGTCAATGTTCGTCAGCTCCGCGACCGGGAAGGACGCGAGCCCGGTATTGGCAATGTGTATGAAGGCGTAGAGGCGGGTACGCGTCTGCGCCACAATGAAGCGGCGGAAGGCTGCGAAATTATTGGCTCCGGCATCGCCGGCCGATACGCAGGTCGTCGTGCACTGATGACCGACGAGCTCGTCGGCCGGAATCCCGATCGCCGAGCCATAGGGATAGACATGAGCGTGGAGATCGATGAGACCCGGCGTCACGAGCTTCCCGGAGGCATCGAGCACGCGCAACGCCCGGGTCGCGGGGATTTCAGGCTCGAGCGCTTCGACGATGCCGTACCGGATGCCGATGTCGCGCCTGCCCCGGAGCGACTGACTTGGATCGAGCACGTCACCGCCCTTGATCACCAGATCGAACTTGTCATCCGGCCCCATAACGGCGCGTGCCGACCCCGCAAAAGCGGTTGTCGCGGCGACTGAACCTGCGGAAACGAGAAAATCGCGTCGCGTCCCTCTCTCTTCCCGCTTGCGGGGCGAGGAGACGGGGGGTTCTTCGACGGCCTTCTCGAACGCCGTCAAGGTCGCTTCGATCGTCTCCCGCGGCAGGTCGCGGGTGATGAACACCATGCGCGTGCGGCGGTCCTCGCTCGGCCATTGCGGCAGCAGCACCGGCGGGTGAAAGAGGTGCTGCACCCCGTGCAATACTACGGGCTCATCGGGACGGTCGCTCAGCGCCACGATCGCCTTGAACCGCAGGAGGTCGTCGCCCCGCATCGTCGCCAACCCGTCGAGCCAACCGGACAACACCCCCCAGGAGATCGGCCGCTCGCGAGTGATGCAGAAGGCGCGGATGCGGTCATCATGCCGATTGGGGTCGAGATGGTCGTCGCCGTGCTCGTGTCCGTGACCGCTCGCGAAGGCCTCGTCGCGCAGCCAGCGCCGCACATCGACGCTCTTGGTCGCCGGATCGAAGAAGCCGAGATTGAACAGCAGCGCCGGATCGACGGCACCCTGCGCCACCGGGATGACCGGGGCGCTCGGATTGAGCAGGGCGAGCCGGGCCTCGAACGCCCGCCGAGCCTCCAGCTCGGCAAGATCGGTCTTGGTCAACAACAGGCGGTCCGCTACCGCCGCTTGCTTGACTGCCTCGGGCTGCCGGTCGAGCGTGCCGGCCCCGTTGACCGCGTCGACCGTCGTCACGACCCCGTCCAGCATGTAGCGCGCGGCAACGATCGGCTCGGTCATCAAGGTGTGCAGTATCGGCGCCGGATCGGCGAGGCCGGTGGTTTCGATCGCGACGCGGGTGAAGAACGGGACCTTGCCCTTGACCCGGTCGACGAACAGGTCCGTCAAAGTGTCCACGATGTCGCTGCGCACCGTGCAGCACAGGCAGCCGCTGTTGAGCAGCACGACATCCTCGCTCGAGCGCTCGACGAGAAGATGGTCGATACCGATCTCGCCGAATTCGTTGACGATGACCGCCGTCGCGGCCATGCCGGGCTCTTTCAGCACGTGATTGAGCACGGTCGTCTTGCCGCTCCCGAGAAAACCGGTCAGCAAGGTTACCGGGATCAATGACGCGGGTTCTTTCGAGCTCATTCCTGACCGCTTTCTGGTTCCTTCTCGCCGTGTCCGGCAAAAGCAGTCTAGCAGCGGAAGCCCCGGTGCGGGTGCTCGTCTCGTTCAGCATCCTCGAGGACATCGCGCACGAGGTCGGCGGGAGCGATGTCGCGGTGACCAGCCTGGTCGGGCGCGATGCGAACGAGCACGTCTTCGAGCCCAGCCCGGCTCAGGTTCTCCAATTGGCGCAGGCCCAACTCTTCATCGTCAACGGTCTCGGTCTCGAAGGATGGGAGACCCGCCTCGTCCAATCCGCGCAATATCGCGGGCCGGTCGTGGTCGCCAGCGATGGCGTCGCTCCAATCGAGACCACCGGACCCGCCGCCGCACCGGTGCCCGATCCGCATGCCTGGCAGGATGTGCGCAACGGCATCATTTACGCGCGAAATATTGCGCGGGCTTTGGCCGGGGTCGATCCGGCGCACGCCGGGGCTTATCAGCAGAGGTTCGGCCGTTACGAAGCGGAGCTCGAGGGGCTCGATCGGCGCGTGCGCGAGAGGCTGGGAACGATCCCCGCCGAGAAACGGCGAGTGATCACGACCCATGACGCTTTTGCCTATTACGGCAAGGCCCATGGCGTCACCTTTCTCGCGCCGGAAGGGCTCAGCACCGATAGCGAGCCCTCGGCCAAGACCGTCGCCGCGCTAATCCGGCAGATCCGCCGCGAGGGCATCAAGGCGCTCTTTCTCGAGAACATTTCCGATCCGCGGCTGATGGAAGAAATCGCCCGCGAGACCGGCGCCACTCTCGGCCCGCCGCTTTTCTCCGATGCCTTGTCGCGGCCTGATGAGCCGGCCCCGACTTATATCCGGATGATCGAGTACAACACCGCCACGTTGCAGGCCGGCATGCTCAAGAACTGACGCGAGAAGCGACCGAGATGCGGTCGAAATCGGCGGCGACCCGCACCCTCGGGAAAAGGCGGGCCGCTTCCGACAGGATCTCCTCGGCCTTGTAACGTCCGGAAATGTGGGTGAGCAGCAATTCGCCGGCCTCGGCCTCGCGTGCGAGCCCGGCGGCCGCCGTGGCAGTCAGATGCCCGCGCGCGCGAGCCAGGCCCGCATCACGTTCGAGAAAAGTCGCCTCAATGACCAGTGCGTCGGCTCGGCGGACTGGCTCGATCAGCGAAACAACCTCCTCGGCATCGCCGACGATGGCGAGCTTGGCGCCGGCAACCCTCGGACCTTGAACCATCTCCGGGGTGACGGCGCGGCCGTTGGCGAGCACGACCGGGAGGCCGTGCGCCAGCCTCGTGCGTTCCGGGCCCTCCGGCACGCCGAGCGCATCAAGGCGGTCGGCAAGCAGTGGCTGGCGCGCCTCCTCCTCGAACAGGTAACCGAGGCTCTCGGTGCCGCGATGGGCCACCGGAAAGGCGGTGATGCGCCACCCCGGGCGGGACAATACCAGGCCCGGCGAGACGGCGCGCAATCGATAGCCGGCTTGGCACTCGGACCCGATCGTGTTGCCGAGATAACGGCGCGCGAAGGCAACGGTCTCGCGGCTGCCGATGATCTCGATCGGGCCTTCGAGCTGGTAGAGCTGGCGCGTGGCGAGGAGCCCCGCCAGCCCGGCCACATGATCCAAGTGCAGGTGGGTCAGCAGCACGTGGTCCAGACCGCGAAATCCGAGCCGGACGCGCATCAGCTGGCGCTGGGTCCCTTCGCCGCAATCGACGAGGAACCGAGCCGAGCCGCGGGCGATCAGCAATGCCGGGGAGCCCCGCTCGGCGGAGGGCACCGCCGCGGCGGTGCCGAGAAAGACGAGCTCGAACATATGGTCTGCCGAAAGATGGTGTCGGGGAGGAAGCCCTCGGCAAGTGCCTAAAACGGTGTAGGGGATATGGGGACGAGGCCCGGTCGCATGCCGGGGGATTGCGATGTACCGTGTGGTTTATTGGACCGGGGTGACATTGTTCGTCGCGTGGATCGTATTTTCCGCCTATAGCGCTCTCAACGGCCTGTAAACCTCAGCTCGGGCCTGCCGGCGGCGCAGGGAACAGCTCCTCGGTCCAGCCGCGCAGCCGGTAGCCGACGAGGCCTGCCCACTCCTTGCCGGCGATCGTGCTCGTGCCGAGCCCGTCGAGCAGGTTGAAATTGGCCCGCAGCCACGTTCCAGGGTCGACTCTGTAGTCGACCGGGTAGGGGATCACCGGCCAGTCCACGGCGCGGAATGCCGCAACCGCGCGCGGCATGTGAAACGCGGAAGTCACGAGAACCCAATTCTGGCCAAGCCCCGGCCGGATCAGCTCTTTGGCGAAGACCGCGTTCTCATGGGTGCTGCGCGACCGCTCTTCGACGATGATTCGAGTCGGCGGGATCCCTTCTTCGAGCATAAAGCCCGCCGTCGCGCGCGACTCGGCAACTCCGACCGGGAAAAGCTCGCCTTCGCCACCGACCAGCGCAAGCTTCGCTTCTGGATGATGGCGGGCCAGCCCGATACCGCCGAGGACTCTGGCAATCGAGCTGTTGAACACCGTCTCGCCATAAGAGAGCGACATCCCCGGATCGACGGCACCGCCGAGCACCAGGATCCCGTCGATCCGTTCCGGCAGCTTGGGTGGCCGCGGAAACCGCTGTTCGAGCACCAGCATCATAGCAGGGCCGATCGGCGCGACCGCCAGCAGCAGGAAACCGATCGCGGAGAGGACGACCAGCAGCTCGCCGCGCCGGCGCCCACGCAACAGGAGGAAGACGCCGGCGAGCAGGCACAGCAGTAGCAGGTTGCCCGGTTGCAGCAATGCCCAAACGAGCTTGCCGAAGATAAAGGTCATCGCACCCCCCTCGGTCCGACGAGTATCCCGCCGCGAAAATCCTCTGCCCCCGACACCGCGGCGGACCTATGATGCGGGCATCCGACAGATCGGCAAGCGGGTTTATCCTCATGAGCGACATCCAGCATTACATCGACGGCAAGCGGGTCGACGGAACGAGCGGGCGATCAGGCGACGTCTACAACCCGGCGACCGGCGAGCGGACCGGCCGCGTCGCTTTCGCCGGCCCCGGCGAGGTCGACCGGGCGGTGCGCGCGGCGGCCGCGGCGTTTCCGGCCTGGGCGGCGACACCGCCGCTGACCCGCGCGCGCATCCTGTTCAAGTTCCGCGAACTCCTCGACCGCGAAGCCGGTGCTCTGGCCCGGTTGATCAGCGAGGAGCATGGCAAGGTGCTGTCCGACGCTGCGGGCGAGGTGGTGCGAGGCGCCGAGGTCGTCGAATTCGCCTGCGGCATCCCGCATCTCTTGAAGGGCGAATTCACCGAGCAAGTCGGCCGCGGCATCGACAGCTGGTCCGTGCGCCAGCCGCTCGGCGTCTGCGCCGGGATCACGCCGTTCAATTTTCCGACAATGGTGCCGATGTGGATGTTCCCGGTGGCGCTCGCCTGCGGCAACACGTTCGTGCTGAAGCCGTCGGAGCGCGACCCATCGCCCGGCCTGCGCATCGCCGAGCTGTTGACCGAGGCCGGTCTGCCGCCCGGCGTGTTCAACGTCGTCAACGGCGACAAGGAGGCGGTCGACGCATTGCTTCATCACCCGGGGGTCGCCGCGGTCAGCTTTGTCGGCTCGACGGCGATCGCCCAGTACATCTACGCGACAGCCGCGCAGAGTGGTAAGCGCGTGCAGGCGCTCGGCGGCGCCAAGAACCACATGGTGGTGATGCCGGACGCCGACCTCGATCAGGCGACCGATGCGCTGATGGGTGCCGCCTACGGCTCGGCCGGCGAGCGATGCATGGCCGTATCGGTCGCGGTCGCGGTCGGCGGGGTCGGCGACAAGCTGCTCGACAAGTTGGTACCGCGGGTGCGCGCACTCAAGATCGGGCCCGGTATCGATGCCGAGGCGGAGATGGGTCCGCTCGTCACCCGCCAGCATCTCGACAAAGTGAGTTCCTATGTCGATCTCGGGATCCAGGAGGGGGCGAAGCTCGTCGTCGACGGCCGTGGCCTCAAACTGCAGGGCTACGAGAACGGCTTCTTTCTCGGTGGCTGCCTGTTCGACGAGGTCACTCCCGAGATGCGGATCTACAAGGAGGAAATCTTCGGTCCGGTGCTTTCGGTCGTGCGCAGCCCCGATTTCGACAGTGCGACCAAGATCGTCAACGACCACGAATACGGCAACGGCGTTGCGATCTTCACCCGCGACGGCGACGCCGCGCGCGAATTCTCGAACCGCATCCAGATCGGCATGGTCGGCATCAACGTGCCGATCCCGGTGCCGATGGCGTTCCACAGCTTTGGCGGCTGGAAGCGCTCTTTGTTCGGCGACATGGCGGTGCACGGCCCCGAGGGCGTGCGCTTCTATACGCGGCTGAAGACGATGACCGCACGCTGGCCCGCCGGCATCCGCGCCGGTGCGGAATACGTCATGCCGACGATGCGGTAGCGCGCATTCCTTATACGGTTCCTCTCGCGGGATGCGACGGCGTTCGCGCGGGTGTCCGCCGCCGCTCGCCAAAGCCCGTATGCGCCCCGACTTCGCAAGCGCAATTTGCCGAGATACAGCGAAAATCGCGTTTTTTCCGTAGAAGCGACCAAATAGCCGAGTAAAATAGAACGCGATTTCAGTCGCTTAGATTGCGAATTCGTTACGCTGTGAATCAACCGAATTTTTGCAACGGATCAACGAATTGAAGACGTTGTATCAACCGAAAAGCAACGGAAATTTCGTGAGATGAAAATACGGCGCAATTTGTGCGTAAACGGAAAGTTTGTTGTGATCTGCTCTATCACCAGTATAGCACCGGGAAAACGAGTGCGAGACGCTTGGCTTCCCGCCATTCGAACTCCATCTCGCAAGGTGTACACGAATCTGGGTCCGCCCCCTTGCATCGACGACCCGGTTGCACATTCGGGGGAGGTTCGGTAGAGCGAGCGCTCATGCCTGACACGCCGCCACTGTCTCCGGTGTCGTCGCTCCCGCTGAGCTTCGACGGGCCGCTCGGACAAAAGATCATCGAATTGCATGTCTGGGCGGTCGGGGAGGGGCTGCGCGGCACCGAGGCCGCTCCGTTGTTCGACGGTTTCTGCCAGCGCCTCGTCGGTGCCGGGATGCCGTTATGGCGCGCTTTTGCCGGAATGAAGACGCTGCATCCGCAATGGGGCGGCTACGGCTACACCTGGTGGCGCCGGCTCAACGCCATTCAGCCCCAGCAATTCGAACGCGGTGACGAGTACGAGCAGGGCATACTCGAGAGCCCGATCGGCTCACTTGTTCGCCTCGGCGAAGCGAGGGCGGCGACAGCCTCGGGTGAAGCGGCAGAGCCATGGCTGCATCTGCGCCGCCGTCTGACCGGACCCGACGCGCAGCTCGATTTTCCCTCGCTCAAGGAGCTTGCCGCCGCCGGCGCGACCGATTATTTCGTCGAGATCGTCCGCTTCGGCGCGAGCGGCGACCCGTCGCGGGGAACAGGTGTCGGTTATACCTTCACGACGGATCGGCCGGAGGGTTTCTCCGACGACGACCTCGTTCTGCTGAGGGCGGTGCTGCCCGTCGTCTCCCTGGCGATGATGACGCATGCCGGTTACACGATCGCCTCCGGCCTCCTCGAAGCCTATTTGGGAGCCGACGCCGGCCGGCGCGTCCATGCCGGGGCGGTCGAGCGCGGCTCGGTTGATACGATTCGTGCGGTCTTATGGTATGCCGATATCCGCGCTTTCACGGCGATCGCCGATACCACGCCGGGCCCGGTGGTTGTCGAGTTGCTCGGCGAGGTATTCGAGACGCTCACCGCTTCATTGCGCCCACGGGGCGGCCAAGTGCTCAAATTCCTCGGCGATGGCATGCTCGCGATCTTTCCGTGCGAGGACGCAACGCGCGATGAGATCTGTCGCCAAGCCCTCGACGCCGCGGCAGAGGCGATGCGCGCCGTCGACCGGCTGAACGCCGCGCGGCGCGAGGCCGGCAAACCGGCTGTTGCCGTCGACTTGGCACTCCATCTCGGCGAGGTGCTCTACGGCAACGTCGGCGCCGTCGACCGGCTCGATTTCACCGTGATCGGGCCGGCGGTCAACGAAGCTGCGCGCATCGAGGCCCTGTGCGAACCCCTGGGCCGCAAGGTGCTCGTCTCCGCGGAACTCGCTGCCGTGGTCGGCGACAGCTGCCGCCTCGTACCGCTCGGCCGTCACGAGCTGCGTGGTGTGCGAGAACCAAGAGAAATCTACGGTCTTGATCTCGGATAAGGAGTGCGGACGTCCCAAAATGCCCCCAATCCGACTCCCGAAATACAAGGAAACCGCGTTTCAGCCCCTGAAACTGCCGCGCCAGATCAAAATAAGATACATAATCGAGTTACTTAGATTGTGAATCCGATCCTTGGCGGATCAACGAATTCACCCGCGGGCGATCAACGAATTTGGAGCAGCCGGGGGGCAGGAAACAACGAACCGCCCGGGTCTTCGGTAGGACGAAGTTGCTCAGCCAATTCATTGCGGGCTTCCCGGCGGCTGTGGGTACCTTGTCGAGCCGCCGTCGCCCTTCCCATCGCTCTCTCGCCACGGGTCTCCCACACGCTACGGACGCGGTAATAGCACAGCTACCGACCATGCGACCGGTCTTGAATGTCGGGTTTGACGCGTCGTCTCGCTCTGGCTCGGCCGGGGATGGGCGCGACACGGTTCTGCCAGTGGTGGATAGCGGCGGGTTCGAAAAACCGCTGGCCCTCTTCTGATGGATCGAGGGTTCGAAATCCTCTCTCGCCACTGTCTGCCGGGGATGGTGATCTCGGTAAGTGCCGCCCCCCGTGCACCATGGAGGAGCGACCCCGAGGGTTGGTGTCCCGGGGGTCTCGCCATTGAACTTCGCGCCTGTAAGCGAGAAAGACAGCTTCCGCCGGGAGTACCCCCGCTCACAGCGTGAGACGAAAGCTTGTATCGTCCCGGCGGTCTGCGGAGCCATTGACAACATAGTCATGCACAATCCAAGATTAACCAACTGCAAGAACCTTGACGCGCAGGGGACGGAATGACCGCGCAAGTCTTCATCTCCTATGCCCGCGACGACGACGACTCGCCTCCGGGCCCCGAGCCTCTACCAGGCTTCGTCAAAACATTTCGTGGCCATTTACAACACCAGCTCAAACAACTCGGTCAGCCGCGACCAGAGCTGTGGCGCGACGTTGGAAATATCGAGCGCACCGATCAATTCAAGCCAATCCTGGACGGGAGGTGGCCCGCTCCGATTTTCTTATCGTCGTGCTCTCTGGGAATTGGCTCAGCAGCGACTGGTGCCGCAGCGAACTTGAATGGTTCCACCGGCGCTGGGCGCATGAAGGAGAGTTGGGCGTTCGAAAGAGAATTCTGCTCGTAAACAAGAGGTACGTTGACCCGAGCGCCCGGCCGGATCTGCTACAAGGCCAGCAAGGCCATGATTTCTTTACGTTCGATAAAGAGGAGCATGAGGGGGCACGCGAACAGCCCTATTTTGACGTCGGCAAGATCAAGGACGATGGCTTCGTCCAGCAGGTTGCGGAGTTGGCCAACAAGCTTCGCCGGCTCGTCACCGAAATACTTGCCTCCGCAGTCGGATCTGACAACTCACCTCAAACCCTTGGCAGACCGCCGGTCCCGACGAAAGGTCGAACGGTATTTGTCGCCCGGCCCGCGGACGATATGAGGCAATCCCATGCGCGTCTCCTGAATGAGCTGAAAAGCCGTGGTTTCGCCGTCGTCCCAGAAGCCGATATTCCGAGCGACCGTAGTGCCGTCGCGTTTGTCGACGCGGCTTTGGCGAGCGCCGAGGTGTCGATCCATCTGCTAGGCGAAAAGCGCGGCTACGCGCCGGCCGAGGAAGACCCTATCGTCAGGCTACAGCTTGCGTGCGCCGCCTCTCACGCGCGGGTCCCCGATCCCGAAAGGGAGCAGAAGGGCCTGCCGCCCTTTCGGCGGATCGTGTGGGCACCCAAGATCGTGGAGGATCCGGATCAACCACAGCCGGCTCAAGCAGCGGAGCGGGATCCGTTGGCGGTGCTTGACCGGTTCGGAGAGCTGATCGATGGCGACAAGGTCGAGAGCGACGATCTCAGCCGGTTTGTAGACTTCCTGATCCAATACCTCTACAAGACGGAACCCCGCCGTCCAGCGCTGGCAGTGCAGCCCGGACCGGGCACGCAGATTTATCTCGAACATGACGAGAACGACATCGGCTATGCCGTTGATTTGGCAGAGGCGCTGCAGAAACGCTCGATCACACCGATCTTCCCCGTCTTGCAAGGGCCACGCGCTCGATGCACAGCGCTAAATCGCAACAAGATGCAAACCTGCGATGCGGTCGCGTTGTGCTGGGGGAGCGCCTCCGAGGTTTGGGCGATGAGCAGGCTCGATCAATGGCGCCGGCTCGGGCGAAAAGAACCATTTGCGTGCGCTTTGCTCGCCGCTCCGCCTCGCGACAAGCTCAAGGAACGGCGAATCCGGGTCTGGCCGCCTGAGGTCGATGTTGTCCTCGATTTAACCAATCGCGAGAGTCCGTCGCCTGAGGATTTTGACCCGTGGCTCGGTCCGCGCTAGGGAGCGGTTAACGTGTCCACCGAAGGCGCGCTTTCTGCCGAACGCCCCTTTCCCGGATTGCGGCCATTCGATTTTGCCGATCACGCTTTCTTCTTTGGCCGCGACGAGCAGAGTTATGCTCTGTACAGTCTCCTCGAACTGAGCCAGTTCGTGGCCGTCGTCGGCAGTTCGGGCAGCGGCAAATCCTCCCTTGTTCGCGCAGGCCTGTTGCCGTTGCTCGAACGGGAAAGCGAGGAGATCCTAGCCCGCGGCCTCGGCGCTGCGGGCGGCCGGGCGTGGCGATGGATCGAGCTACGCCCCGGCGATGTTCCGTTGAGCCGGCTTGCTGACCGGCTCACCGACCTTTCTGCGCCGTCCCAGCCGGAGGTAGAGGAGCCGGTCGACCGCGCCGCACGTCGCGAGCAGCTCGACTATGCTCTGCACCGGTCGAGCTTAGGCTTGACCGACGCTCTCTTCGACATCGATGCGCTCGCCGGGCGCTCATTGCTGATTGTCGTCGATCAGTTCGAGGAACTATTCCGGTACGCCGGTTCCGGCGCGGCGCGGCGGCGCGTGCAAGAGGAGGGGGCGCAATTCGTCCAGCTTCTGCTCGAAGCGACCAGCGGGCGTAATCGTGATGTGCATGTGCTGATCACGATGCGCTCCGACTTCATCGGCGACTGTGCCCGGTTCTACGGTCTGCCCGAAGCCGTCAGCGCGTGCCAATTCCTCGTCCCATCACTGACCCGTGGCCAGCGCGAGGAGGGGATTCGGCGCCCACTCGAGGCGTCCGGCGCAGCGATCGAGCCAGCCTTGGTGGAGCGACTGCTTAATGATGTGGGCAACGACTTCGACCAGTTGCCGGTGTTGCAGCACTGCCTGTTACGGTTGTGGGAAGCCGCCGGTCGGTCGAGCCCGACACTGCCGAGGCGGCATCTGCGGCTAGACCATTACACTGCGGTCGGCGGCGTCACTGGCGCGCTGTCCCAGCACGCGGACGAAGTTCTCAAGGATCTCCGCGGCCACGATCTCGCCGTTGAGCAGATCTTCCGCGCGCTCAGCGAAGTCGACAAAGAGGGCCGTGCCACCCGGCGCGCGCTTAGCTAGCTACGCACGATTGCTTGCTGAAACCGGAATTCCCGACGACGAATTGCGTCTCGTCATCGATCGCTTCCGCGCCGATGACTGCTCGTTCCTCGTGCCCTCGATCTCGGCCGAGCCCACGCTGAAGGGCGGAACCAGGGTCGATGTCGGTCACGAGGCGCTGTTGCGGCGGTGGGAGCGGATCAGCAGCGAGGACCGCCAGGACATCGGCGAGGAAGGGCGACGCCCCGGCTGGCTGTGGGCCGAAGAGGACGACGGCGCACTGTATCGCGCCTGGCTGACGCTTGGCCCTTACGGGCGTTTGCCGGAGGTGGAGCGCCATTGGCAAAGCTGGTGCTCACGCCCGCGCACCGCGGCCTGGGCCGAACGCTACGGCGGCCATCTGCCGCAAATCGAACAGCTGTTCCGCGATAACCTCGCGGCTCTCAAAGACGAGCAAGACAAACGTGAGGAAGAGCGGAAGCGTACAGAACGTGAACACAGACGCAGAAGGATAAACAGGAATATCCTTTTTGGCGCTGCGCTAAGCTTAGGAATCGCAGCCATTGCTATATTGACCAGTATTTTAACGTACCAAAGAGCAACTGAAGCAATTAAACAGCAAACCAAAGCTGAGGCGGGGAGACTAGAGGCAGAGGAGGCAGGTGCGGCCGAAGCAGCACTAAGACGAAGCGACGATGCGCTGCGATTCCTAGAAGGAGGACGCGAAGCCTTGCTCCGCGGAGCCATCGACGATGCCGCGATCTTTCTCGCAGCGGCATATGCCGACAGTCCCGAAAATCACGCTTTGCAGATCCTGCTTGGCAAAGTGCATGACGAGCTTTCGATCCGGGGAGACGCCATCCACACGCATGACGGAATGGTCTCGGACATGCAATTCAGCCCCAACGGCAAATGGATCGCCACCGGCGGGGCTGATGGCTTGACCAAGGTCTGGGATCGTACCGGCCGCTTGGTTCATATTTTTGGCGACCAAAACGATCTGATCACCGCGGTGCGGTTCGACCCGACGGGGCGCCACCTCGTTACTACCAGCCGCGACGGATCAGCCAGAATCCGCTCACTCGACGGCATCACACTGGCGAGCGCGCCGCCCCCGATTGACCTTAAGGGCCACGCCGACCGGATAAATTCCGCGGAGTTCAGTCGCGATGGATCGCGTGTGCTGACCGCGAGCAACGACGGGTCGGCAAGAGTATGGGAGGCGACGACCGGGCGCCTGCTCCTTGAGCTGAGCGGCAATCAGGGCGAGGTGACCGGCGCGGCCTTTGCCGTCAACGACACGGTGATTGTTTCATGCGCGAGCGACGGAACCCTGCGCATCTGGGACGCCGCTTCGGGCAAGCAACTTAACGGCGTTCGAGGCTCGAAGAACCCACTCGTGCGGCTGGCGGTCGAGCCAAGCGGGCGATACGCCGCGGCGGGCGCCAATGACGGGCTGATTTTGATTTACGATCTGGCCGAGAACAAGACCGTTGCGGCGCGGATCGAGCAGCATGGCAGCATCAACGCCCTCGCCTTCGATGCGGCCGGCCATAGGCTTGTCTCGGCAAGCGACGACGGCACAGCGCTTGTATGGGACGTTGGGACCGGCGTTCCGCTATCGATCCTTGCCACAAGGCGTGAGGCCCGGTTGGACGTTGATAGCGAGCCTCGCACGAAGCGCAAAGCCTTACTCGCGGCCGGCTTCGACAGGCTAGGGGATGTGATCACCACGACCTCCCGCGACGGATCCGTGAGCTTCTGGAATCCGGACGGGACGGCGATCGCCGGGCTGCGCGGCCATCGCGGCGAGGCCTTTGTCCTCGCTTTTGCGCCGGACGGCGAACTCTCCGCCACTGGCGGCGCCGACGGTAACATCTTCTTCTGGCATGCCAACACGGGGCTCATCGCGGCAGACGCCCGACATGCTGGAGCGGTCGAGTCGATCGCGTTCGATCCGGGCGGTCAACGAATCGTGACTGGGAGCCGCGACGGTACCGCCGCCGTATGGCAACTCGGTGACGGCCTCGCCAAGATCGCCACCTTGCTGCATGCGCCGGGCGAAGCGTGGGTGACCTCGGCCAACTTCGATGATAAGGGCGAACTCATCGTCACCGCCGGTGGGAACGACGTTGCCAAAATCTGGGACGTGCGAGGCGCAACAGCCAACGCACCAATCGAACCCGTCGCGCCGACGGCAACAATTCAGGCTGATGCGTCGGGCAAGCGGTTGGTTGACGCGATGTTTCTGCCCGGCGGCAGCCGGGTGATCGCCGGGCAGCGCGGCGCCGTCGGTGTGCCGGACGATGTCAATACCGATCACTGGATCGTCTGGTCGATGGACGGCCACGTCAGTGAGACCGAGCCGTATTGGTTGAGCGGAATCCGAAAACTCGAACTGAGCCGAAACGGACATTTCGTTCTCGCCTTCAATGAAAGCGGCGATGCGAACGTTTCCTTTATAGAAGGAAATCGCAGCTACTCTGCTTGGCGCTCGGTAGCCGAAGCAGCGCTGTCGAAAGGGCATTTTTTCTACGCCCTTGGCTATACCGACGGCAGGATCGACATCAAAACGCTGCTCGGCGAACAGAGCCAACAGATTAGGGCCCACCAAGGTCGCGTCACCGCTCTCGCTTTTTCCGACGACGACCGATTTCTGGCCTCGGCGGGTAGCGACGACCTAGTTGCCAAAATTTGGGATACCCATAAAAAATGGGACATTCATTCCGACTCATTGGTCGCGACCCTTGCCGGCCACACCGGCGCGGTCGCGTCGCTCGAATTTTCTCGGGATGGCGCCCTTGTCTTGACGACGTCCCAGGATGGCACAGCCAAGCTGTGGGACCGGGAAACCGGCGTATTGATCGAGTCGATCTCTGCGGGCTCGTCATCTGTGCGGCGCGCATCCTTCACTCCGGACGGCATCGGCATCGTGATCGGCGCGGAAGACGGCCGGCTTTATCTCTGGCGGCTGCGCATGCAGGAGCTCGATCCAGTAAAGACGGAGCAAGACGTCCTTAAGATGGTGAACCGTGGTGACACCGAAGGGCATGCCTCGGATCCCGTCCTTGTGCAAGCGCTGGAAGCGTTGAGAGGAATGGCCGAGGGACCCGAGGCCGCGGCACACCGCGAAGCGGCACGACGGATCGAGATGGGTCTTGCAGCCGCCGCAGCCAACGAACCGACGCGCGCTGCTGATAATCTTCTGCCGATCGTCCTTGACGGTGCGGGAGACTCGGGCGTGCGTCTCGCGGCGGCGGCGGTCGCCAACCGCTTCAAGGCGCTGCGGATGACATTGCGCCCATCTACCGAGTCGGCTCGCATCGAGCGGGTAGCGTTTGCCGAAAGCGGACAAAAGCTTGTCGCCGGATCTTTCGATATGACTGCGAAGGTCTGGGATGTTGCGACTGGGCGATTGCTTTACACTCTTGGAGGGTTCAATTCGCCGGTCACAAATTTGTGGACTCAGCGAAACGGCAACCTTGCGGTGGCGTCCGGGCTCGGCGACCGCGAGGCCCGCGTTTGGGACCTCGACACTGGGCAAGAGCGCTATCGGCGTGACCTAGGTGGGTCCGTCGTCAACGTCGTCTATTTTAGTGATGACGGAAGCCGTCTAGTCGCCCGGAACAGCACCAACATCCGGGTTTTCAACGCCGCCGACGGCACTGTGGTGTTTGAATCGCGAGACATGGAGCCAGTTGTCTCGTCGGCGATTTCTGCTGACGGCAAGCAACTCGTCTTGGCCACCAAGCGTTCGGTGCGGATCGTCCCGCTCGATAGCCGCGGCAACCCGGTCGTCATCGATACCGCGTCGGGGGCCAATGACGCACCGATTTCGCTGGTGCGTTTCGACTCGGCCCATAACCGAGTCCTCACCTTGCACTCGAATGTGGCTCGCCTGTGGGATGGGCGGGACAAACACTTGATCCAGGAATTCGCCGCGCCGGTGATCCAGGAGTTCACGGCGATGGTGCCGTTATACGATGTGGAGTTTGGACATACTGGCGATATTGTACTCGCCACTGCCGCGGAATCGGCTTTTCTGTGGCGGATCGGAGAGGCCGCGCCGCGCCGCTTTTCCGGTCCGTTCAACAGCAATTTCAATCTTCTTAGCGATGACGATCGCCGACTTTTCACTGGATCTGGACACGGCAGCGAGGCCGCGATATGGGATTTGTCCGCGAGTCGGCTGCTCGCCGAGTTCGCCGGTACCGACGGCGATTGGGTCGCCGCCGACATCACCCCCGACAGTCGATTGCTGGGTACCGCGGGAGATGACGGCATCGTCCATCTGTGGGACACCACCGCGGGTGAACCATTGGAAACATCGTTCGATCAGGGCGATAAGATCGTGGACTTTTCTAGTGACAGTCTTGGAAAGAAAATCCTGACACGTTCTGGCATCGCCGGCGATTTGGTTGGTACAGAACAGCACAGTAATTCCGGTACTGTGAAAATTTGGAACGTTGAAGGAAAGCACCTGCTTTGGACATATCAACAACCAATTTCTGAAGGCATAATACAAAATGCACGGATATCCAGCGATGGCAGCTCGGTAATTTTAATCTTTAGTCGTCCTCGAGTCACGAATGACAACAATAGCAGTCAAAAAACCGTACCCGACCAAGATGCAAGGCCCGATCAGAGTGCTCCCAACCCTCAGCTTTCCAAACAGGTTCAGGGGATCGAAGCGTCAAAGCCTGAGGGGATCGAACCGTCGAAGTTTGGCTGGGCAATACGTGTCCTAAACGCTGAAGACGGCTCCGCGCGCCACGAATACGAGAGCGATCAGGCGCCAGCGCTGAGCCCTTCCGGCCGCTACCTTGTCCTGCGGGATGGGAATGGTCGGATTTCACGCGTCGATTTGACCGACTGGAGTTCAGTGGAATGGAGTATAGGGGTCGACAATCTAGCGTCGCTTCGATTCGGCAAGAATGACGATCTGTTGATCGCGGAAACCGTCAATCGCGACGTGACGATTTGGCTTAAAGAACCCACGCGATTTTTGCGGATAAGAATCCCCGAAGCTGCGGTGGTGAATGGCGTTCTAAGCCCCGATAGCAAGCGGTTGGTGACCTTTGGCCATCGGGTAAATCCGACCGTCTGGGACCCGGCTACCGGCGAACTCGTCGCCGTCCTCACCGGTCATCGAGGCGATGTCGTCGACGCGGAGTTCGTGCCCAATGGCGGGGGACTTCTGACCACCGGTGCCGACGGCACCCTGAAATTGTGGTCGGTCGAGGATGGCAAGCCGATGCTGAGTCTTGGCGGCGAAGCCGAGCGGTTGGCCGCTGGCCGCTTTAGCCCGGACGGCCGATACATCGTTTCCACGTCGGAGGCTGGAAGATTGAAGGTGTGGGACCGGTCGGGGACAGCCGTTCTTGGCTTCCCGACGGCGAACTCATATCGGGTCGCCCCGATCGTCCTTGGGAATCTGAGCCTCCTTGCCGCCGATGGCGACAAGGTCGTGCTCTATCATGTCGATGATCTCCCCAGCGCAGAAAACCTGCGGCAGTTGGTCGAGCGGCTCGGGATCCCCACTTCTTCGCAGCGGCCTTCCGCGAGTGCTGCCCAATGACCGGAGCCTCGCGCACCTTTGGCGGCGCCATACTGTTCGCGATTTTCGCCTGTGCGCCCGCGTTGGCCAACGTGTCTCTCAAAAACGGCAATTTCAACGTTGGCTATACCGACGTCATTGCCTCGGGTGGGCTCGGGATGAAAGTGGAACGCGTCTACAACTCAAAGTCGGTCTTCAAGGGTATCTTCGGCTGGGGATGGGGTTGTGAATTTGAAGTTCACCTCGAAGTGATGGACGATGGATCGTTGACCGTTCACGAATATGGCGGCGGCGCCGAAAACATCTTCATGCCGAAGGGTTCGGGTGCCGGGCAATCGGCCAGTTCGTCGGTTGACGTGGCTCCGGTAGTCGCGGCAATGGCGCAAGCGGCCGTGGCGGCCGGCCGCTTCGGCAGCAACACGGATCTATCGGCGTATCGGAGGGAATTGGAAGAGCGGGCGAGCAAACGAGCCGACGAGGCGAGGGACCTGCGCGGCGTCGGGCTTTTAGGGCCAGTACAGCCGCCGGCGGAAGGTTCGGTTTTCCTCAGCGCGAAGTTCGGAAGCCAAGTCGTCACCAGGACGCGCGAGGGATACGAGCGGCGCATGGAGCGGGGTAGGTTTGAGGCGTACGATTTCGCGGGCAGGCTGCAGCGGGTGTGGGACGCCAACCACAATTTTATCGGCCTTAACTATGATTCGCGCGGCCACATCGCCGAGATGTACGACAGCCAAGGCGACGTCTACACCTTCGCTTTCAACGCGGTCGGCCTAGTCGAGAGCATTACCGATGATCGGGGCCGCGCCGCGCGCTACGAATACAGCGAATCCGATGAGTTGATTAGATCCTCCGATGTCGAGGGAAACGTCTACCGCGATGAATACGACCCCCGCCACAACATGACGGCGATAAGGTACTCCGACGGCACCTCGATGGAAATGGCCTATTATTCAAGGGCCAAGAACGAAAACATCCAGCGGCTGAAAGACCGTGACGGGACCGTGACCGAATATGGCTACACCTTCTACGATACGCCGGGTACCCACTTTGCTGTTGACGTCAACGTCAAAGCGGAGAACGGGAACCCACTATCACAGAACCGGTATGAATATTTCATGAGCTATACCAACGGCGTTGAGCATCTGGATCGGCTGATCAACACCACGAATGGGGATCGCATCGACACCGTCTACAATCCTGATGGCTATCCCCTCAGTATTACAACCGCTCAGGGTACGACCACGATCGCGTATGATGATCGAGGTCATGTCATCCGCAAGGCCACCCCGACCGAAACGACAAAGCTCACTTACGATCGGACGCTGGGCAAAGTCAGCAGCGTCACCGTGAGCCGAGGCAAAGTCGTCGAGCGCTCGCAATTCGCCTACGATGTCAAGGGCAACCTCGCTCGCGCCGAGGACAGCAAACACCGCATGGTCGTGCTGCAATATGACGAAGTCGGGCGCATTTCGGTGATGACCGATCAGAACAATCGAACCCTGCGCTTCACCTACAATCGGCAATCGAAGCCGACGACAATGGAACTCGATGGCATCGGCCAGATCCACGTCACCTATAACGACTCAGGCGAAATCACGAAGGTCGACAGCGACCAAGGCCACACCATCGCGTCGCAGGTAACGGAATTCTTTCAGGAATTGCTGGATGTCATCCGGCCGGCCGGGGTCAGCCTGAGCTTCTAATGCTACGTCGCCACTCGGAGCCGGACTACCGCTGTGAGCAGCCTGGCTGGGATCGGTCTGGGAGTTTTAGGAATTTCGTGCGTGATTGGGCGTGATGAGAGGACGAACTCATCCATGCTGAGACGTAAGAATCCCTGTGTCGGATGCGATTAGCGGCGGACCCGAAGCATAAGACCAGCCCAAACGCGCGAATTTAAGCAGAGCGGGCGTCCTGCGCTCGGTAGCGAGACGTGCTGAAGGCTTGACCTGCCAGGTTGGATGGAAAGCGTATCAGGCAAAGCGTACAGGCAGTGAGAACCAATCGAGGCAAGGCTGCCATGATAACGACGCCTGGATTAGCGCTGATCGCCATCGCGTTGACGCTCGCGTATCCTGGACTAGCACTTACGATAGCCCCAGAGGGTCTTTGTCGCGCGCCGCGCGCCTTCGGCCATTGCCTCGAATTTGGCCCAGCAGATCGACGGGTGGCCGACCCGGGTGCCGAGCCCGCAATCGGTGCCGGCGAGCACGTTCTCGCGGCCGACCAGGTTGGCATAGCGCACCAGCCGTTCGGCCACCAAATCGGGATGCTCGATGAAGTCGGTGCAATGGCCGACCACACCGGGGATCAGGGTGGCGCCTTCCGGTAGCTTCACCTCCTCGAAGACCCGCCACTCGTGCTCGTGACAGGGGTTCGACGCCTCGATCGAATAGCTTCCCGCGCGCACCCGAAAAATCAGATCGATGATGTCCTTCAACGGGATGTCGTCGTGGTGGGGCCCATGAAAGCTGCCCCAGCACACATGCAGCCTGACCTTCTCCGACGGGATGTCGCGCAGTGCATGATTGAGCGCATCGATGCGCATCGTGGCGTATTTGCGATAGTCGGCCAGTGTGATGTCGGGCAGGCAGGCCCAGCCGTCGGGGAGGTCGGGATCGTCGATCTGCAATAAAAAGCCGGCATCGACGATCGCCTTGTATTCCTCGCGCATCGCCTCGGCGATGGCGAACAGGAAAGCCTCGTCGCTCTTGTAGTGCTCATTAGCCATCCAGTGCTCGATCGTACCCGGCGTGTTGGCCGGCAGAAACGCCGCCGCCACCGTCACTCCGGCAAGTGCCGTCTTAAAATTGTCGAGGTCCTTCTGAAGCTCGGTCTGCCCGACATAGCGCAGTTCGTCGACGCAGACGGGAAGGGTCTGGCCACCGGTGAAGCGCGGGCGCGGACGCGCGGCGAAATAGGCTGCGAATTTCCTCTCGTCGCGCGCGGTCATGTCGAGGCGGCGGTGCCCGGTGCCGGGCCGTTTCTCACAGCCGGCGATGCGCGCCAATACGTAATCGGTGAAGTTCGGCTTCGACAGCTCGCCGTCATTGACGATGTCGAGGCCGCACTCGATTTGCCGCTTGACGACCTCTTTGACCGCCGCCTGAAGCCGCCCGTCGAGCGCCGCCCGGTCATAGGGCTCGCCGCGCGCCTTGGCGAAGACCATCTCACGTACGTCGTCAGGGCGCGGCAGCGACCCGGCATGGGTCGTCAGAATGCGGTCGGTGCTGTAGATCATCGGGTACCTTCCTGCTGCTCGTTCTCGCCGAGCACCTTGCCTGCGAAATAGAGCGATCCGCAGATCAGGACGCGTCCACTGCGGTGCCCGGCAAGATGCCGAATGGCCTCGCCGATCGAACCGGCGGCGCGCGCCGCAATCCCGACCGACCGGGCAGCGGCCGTAATCGCGTCGGCCGGCAGCGCATTCTTCTCGCCCGGGATCGTCACGGCGACCAGCATCTCGGTGTGGGGCGCTAGCGGAGCGAGAAACCCGGCCGCGTCCTTGGTGTTCATCATGCCGACGACGAGAAAGAGCGGCCGATCGCGCCAGCCGGCGGCGACCTCGGCGAGGACCTGGCCGGCCAACGGGTTGTGTCCGCCGTCGAGCCACGCCTCCCAGCCCCTGAGCTGGTCGACGAGCGCGCCCCGGGTCAGGTGCTGGAGCCGCGCCGGCCAGTCGATATGGCGCAGCCCATCGGCGATCGCCTCCGGGGTCAGCGAAAATCCGCCGAGCCGTTCGAGAGAGGCAATCGCGGTGCCGGCATTAACGATTTGGTGGGCGCCGATCAGCGACGGCAGCGGGAGATCGAGTTTCCAGCGCTCGCCCGCATAGCGCATCCCGACGCCCGCGGCGTCGCAACGCCATTCGTGCCCTGACCGGAAGAGGGGCGCACCAAGCGCGGCAGCGCGTTCCTCGATGACCGCTTCCGCATCGTCCGACTGCGCCGCGATCACTGCCGGCGCGCCGGGCTTCAGGATCCCGGCCTTCTCGCCGGCGATCGCCGCGACGGTGTCGCCGAGAAAGGCCTGATGGTCGAGCGAGACCGGGGTGATCGCCGCGACCGCGGGGCGGCGGACCACGTTCGTCGCGTCGAGACGGCCGCCAAGCCCGACCTCCAGCAGCGCGATATCGGCGGGGGTGCGGACAAAGGCGAGAAACGCCGCCGCCGTGGTGATCTCAAAAAAGGTAATCGGCTTGTCGCCGTTGGCGCGCTCGCATTCCTCGAGCAGGGCGATCAGCGCCTCCTCGTCGATCAGCTGCCCCGCGAGCCGAATGCGCTCGTGAAAACGCACGAGATGCGGCGAGGTGTAGACATGCGCGCGGTAGCCGGCCGCTTCGAGACAGGCGCGCATCATTGCCACCGTCGACCCTTTGCCCTTGGTGCCGGCGACATGCACTACTGGCGGAAGCCGGTCTTGCGGATTGCCGAGCGCGGCGAGCAACCGCTCGACACGACCGAGCGACAGGTCGATCAGCTTCGGGTGCAGACGGCTAAGCCGCTCGAGCACTCGATCGCTGGTCTTTGCGGTCACGAAGGTTCCGGGCTCACGAGGCCGGCCGCGGCCGGCGGATGCGGATCGCGTAGAAGGCCAAGAATGCGGCCCAACGTGGCGCGCAGCTCCGCGCGCGGCACGACGAGATCGACCATGCCGTGGTCGCGCAGGTATTCGGCACGCTGAAACCCCTCCGGCAGCTTTTCGTGGATCGTCTCCTCGATGACCCGGGCGCCGGCAAAGCCCACCACGGCTCCGGGCTCGGCGAGGGTGATGTCGCCGACCATCGCGAGTGAGGCGGAGACCCCGCCGGTGGTCGGATCGGTCAGCAGCACGATATAGGGGAGCCCCGCCTCCTTGACCATGTCGGCGGCGAGGATCGTGCGCGGCATCTGCATCAACGACAGCACACCTTCCTGCATGCGTGCGCCGCCGGAGGCCGGGACTACGATCAGCGCAGCTTCCTGCAATACGGCGAGCTTGGCGGCGGCGACCACCGCCTCGCCGGCGGCAAGCCCCATCGATCCGCCCATGAACCGGAATTCGAACGCCGCAACGACGCAGGCAAAGCCGTCGATCAGCCCGTGGGCGACGATGACGGCGTCACTGCCGGCGCCGAGTGCTGCCTGTCCCTCCCGAAGCCGGTCGGCATAGCGTCGGCGATCACGGAATTTGAGCGGATCGACGATCGTCTTTGGCAATTCGATCCGCGTGAAGTCACCGTCGCCGAACAGAATCCTGAGCCGCAGCTCCACGCCGATGCGCAAGTGATAGCCGCAATTGCGACAGACGTGGAGATTGGCTTCGAGCTCGCGATAAAACAGCATCTGCTCGCAGCCCGGGCATTTCGTCCACAGATTGTCCGGAGCCGCCTTTTTGGTGACGACCGCCCGGATTTTTGGCAGGACGAAGTTGCTCAGCCAATTCATCGCCGGCTTGTAGCCGGCATACCGATAGCTTGTCGAGCCGCCCTCACCCGCCTCCCCCCGGACTATGATCCGGGGGTCGGCACCCTCTCCCGCATTGCGGGAGAGGGAAGGGGCCCATCGCGATCGCGATGGGAAGGGTGAGGGTTATCCGACCCGGTTGGCGTGGTAGTAGGTATTGCGCAAAACGCGGCCAGGCAGATTGCCGGTGTGTTTGCCGTCTTCGAGCAGGATCTGGCCATTGACGATCGTCATGTGGATGCCCTGGGCCGGCTCCTTGATCCGCTTCGCGCCGGTCGGGAAATCGTGCAACACCTCGAGCGGCAGCGGCTTCACGGTATCGGGATCAAAAATCACGATGTCGGCGACCATGCCGGGGCGCAACAGACCGCGATCATAGAGGCCAAAGATCGAGGCCGATTCGAAGGTCAGCCTTCGTACCGCCTGCTCCAGCGACATGACCCGCTTCTCGCGTACCCATTCGGAGAGCAGCCGGGTCGAGAAGCCGAACCCGCTTTGGAACTGCACATGCGCGCCGCCGTCCGACAATCCGATGATCGCGTTCGGGTAGGTCAGGATCTTAGCGACGGCCTCGTCATCGACGTTGTTCTCGCCGTGCAGCCATTCTGTGTCGAGGTTCTCCTCGATAGCCAGGTCGAGGAAGGAGTCAATGATGCGCTTGCCCTGGGTCTTGGCGATCTCGCCGAGGGTCTTGCCCTCCATCCACTTGTTCTTTTCGAGGATCGCGGTCTGGAGCACCATGTAGTCCCACCAAGTGCTGCAGACGCCGATCGCTGGCCCACTCTTGAACTCGATAGCTTCCTCGTGAAGTTTCTTGCGAACTTCCGGATCGGCATAGGCCTTCAGCATCTCCTCGGGCGAGGACAGGCAGATCGGGTGCCAGACCGCCATCCCCCGGAAAGTCTGCGTGTTGCGCATCGCGAAGTAATCGGTGATGCGGTTTGGCGTGCACATCGGGAAGGCACGGATGCCCTTCGCGGTTGTCGCGTCGACCTGGGCCATGTGCTGCTGCCACTGGCCGGGCCGACGCATGGTTTGGCCGAGATTGTTGTAGACGACGGCGCGGCCGGTCGCCTCGCTGAGCCGGCTCATCAGCGCGTCCTTCATCTCCGCACCATTGCCACCGCCCGACTGAATCAGCCCGGTGCCGAGCTCGCGCAATACGTCGCCGAGAGCAAAGATTTCCCTCTCGTCCGCCCAGATCGCCGGGATGTGCACGCCCTGCGGGTCGAAATGGCCCTGGTTGCGCGACACCGATAGCCCAAGCGCGCCCGCCTTCATGCCATCGCGGACGAGATCCTGCATCTGGCGGATTTCGTCCTCCGTGGCGGTGCGCTTCTGGCAGTCGTCGCCCATCACGTAGTAGCGGACGGCGGTATGACCGATCAGATTGCCGACGTTGACGCCGAGATGGTGATCCATCTGGTCGAGATACTCGGGGAAGGTCTCCCAAGTGAATTCGAGAGTGTCGAGCACTTCCATCGGGATTGCCTCGACATAGGAGAGGAACTCCGACAGGCGCCGCTCCGATCCTCTGCGCACCGGCGCCAGAGACAGCGAGCAATTGCCAAAGATCACCGAAGTAGCGCCGTGGTCGCAGGAAAAGGAGCACAGCGGATCCCAGGTGACCTGGGCATCGTAATGGCAGTGGTTATCGATGAACCCGGGCGCCACGACCCGGCCCTCGGCGTCGATCGTCTGCTTGGCCGGTCCGCTCAATTTGCCGATCTCGGCGATCTTGCCGTCCGTGACCCCGACGTCGCCGCGGAAAGAGGGCATCCCCGAGCCGTCGACGATCCGGCCATTCCTGATCAACAGATCATACGCCATGGTTACCTTCCCTTCGTCCGGTGCTTCGATGAAGCCTAACACGCCGGTTCACTTGCGCTCATATCGCGAAATCGACGGTTCGGTCTTCCGGTTGTGCATGGCTACCTCAACCCCGCCCCGGCAGAGACCGCGATCGCCGTCCATGCCTATAATGGCCGGTCATCCGCAGCGGAAAAGGGTTTGGGCAAATGTCACGAAACAGTAGCCAATCTGTCCTCGTGGGGCTGGTGAGCGGCTTGCTTATGGTCGTCGGCTGGCCGTCCGGGATGGCAGGAATGCAGCCGCCCGCGGTATCAGGCGTTATATTGGCTCAGGCGCCACCCAACCCGCGGCCGCCGGATATCGAGGCAAGCATCGCCAATCTCCGTCAAAGGCTGCAAATAACTCCCGCCCAGGAAGCTTCGTTCGGCGCGGTCGCCAATGTGCTTCGGGCCAACGCCCGGGCCGAGGCGAGCGCTCCGCATCAGCCGCCTGCGAATGCCTCGGCCGTCGACGAGTTGCGCGCTGAGATCCAGTATGACGAGGTTGAGCTCGCCGGATTGAAGAGACTCTTGCCTGCGCTCGAAGCGCTTTATGCGAGCCTTACGCCGGCGCAACGGCAGGCCGCCGA
>Ga0209656_10000284_pt1 | contig 33980 bp, 29 predicted proteins | sample BogFormECP12_OM2_FD_188239 | JGI IMG/M metagenome (GOLD analysis project Ga0209656, IMG submission 188239) | Bog forest soil microbial communities from Calvert Island, British Columbia, Canada - ECP12_OM2 (SPAdes) (version 2) | ecosystem: Environmental > Aquatic > Freshwater > Wetlands > Bog ...
AGCGAAAGCTATTTTGACCAGGGGGCAGGGAATTGTGATGAGCGAGCAGTCCGTTCGACTAGGACCGCGCGAAAAAGAAATTGTGGAATTGCTTTTGCAAGGCTGCGATAACGCTGAAATTGCCAAACAACTCAAAATGGCTCGGCGAACGGTGAAGGCTCACTTTAATCGTCTTTTTCTTCGTTTTGGCATCACCGACGGAATCAAGCGAGTCAAACTCGCGACACTTTTATATCGGAGGCAATCATGTTCCCCTATGAACGGTACGGAAATCGCATCCCCAGCGAGCGAGAACACCGTGTCATCGAATTAGTGGCTCAAGGCTTGAAGAACCGCGACGTGGCCCAGGCGATCGGCACCACGGAGCACGTCGTAAAGAATTATCTCCGCGTAATCTACGACAAACTAGGGCTCTGGAACAGGGTTGAACTGGCGCTCTGGTACGAATCGCGGCGAGAAGGCGCCGGATTGCCTTCCTAATCATCTGAGCTGAATGTCGCCGATGAACGCTTCGGCGCTCGGCTACTGGCAACCGAAAGCGGGCAAGTTCCGAAGCCGTTCTGCGGCTCCTGGCACGCCTTTTCTGGCAGCCGCATCCAATAGCAATCGAGCTTGATCGCAACTCTTAGTCACTCCGTCTCCGCGAAGATACAAGTCAGATAGGAGCATGGTTGCGGTCAGGTTCTTTTTTGCCACGGCCTTCCATAGCCAGGCGGCGGCTTGCTGGCTGTCACGAGCGGTGCCTGGGCCAGCGTTCAAATATTTTTCCGCCGTGCTCAGTTCCTCGGAGCCGCTTTGCCACGCAGCACTCGCCGGCGGACCTGCAGCTGCCGGGATCGCCGGCGCCATGGGACTGGTCGTCGATCTTCCAGTATTAACCTTCCCATTATTGTCTGCTGTCGCATCAGGCTGGCTTCGATTCTGTGCTGGCGGCGCAGCGGCCGGGCTTGTCGAAGGGGCACTGTTCTTTGAATTTTGCGGAGCGGACGCATCCTCATCCGGCTTTGCGGTCTCCGGCTTTGCGCCCGGAGCCGCCTGAGGCTGGTCTGACGAGGTCGGAACCGCTTGTGGCAGAGCGGCAGGCGCTTTGCCGCTGCTCCAGAAAGTTGTATTGCTGCGCCACGTCACATACACCAGTAAAGCGAGCAGGATCGCCACCGCTGCTCCCAGATAGACCCGGTAGTTACGGGGCGCGGGCTCAGGCTGATACTGCGACAGCATATGAAGTTCTGCCGGTCTCTCTTCCCGCCACGAAAGCGGCGGTCCTTCGTTCGCTTTGTCGTCATGGTCGTGAAAGGCGAAGTCGGCAGACGATTCAGAGTGGACGGGAATCGTTGCGTCACCGGATGTGGCTTCGGGTTCATCCCAGCGTGTTGCAGCAAACGGCGCCGCCTCAGCTTCGTCTTGCTCCGGCTCCGAACTCGGAAACGCTGCCAGAGGCACGCCGCACATTCCACAAAATCGATGAGCCTCTAAATTTCTGTGCCCGCAGGCTCCGCATACGACGGTTGCCTCCTCCGCAAACGATATCCGACTCGCAACCTGTTTTGGTTGTTCTTGTTCCGTTTCGTGGACGGGCTCATTACTGCGTTCCGTGGAGACTTGCTGCGTCGCGGGATTGTTCGTCAATTCTCGGACTAGTTCAGAAACCGCCTGCGCACGCTTCTCAGGCGGGTTGGTGAAATACACCTCTGCCCAGCGTCCCATGTGTGCCGCCAAAAGTGGATTCAGGAGCGGATTTAGCTCTGGCTCGGGTAATATGCTCACTTTCGGCTCGTCGGTCGGTTGCGCCAATATAGTTCTCCAAGCAAGAGAGAAGTCAGTATGATTGCACTCCCGGCGAACAAGGTTGTCAATTCCGCCGTCTGAAAAATACCTTAGTAAACCGCGACTTAGTCACATGCTCTACGCGAAGCGGGCTCGAATTGATCCAACTGCGCATCGCGTTGGCTGGCGAACTTACCTTTCGGGGTTTTGCCGTAGAGGTCAGAGCCGGGACAATAGTAAAGCGCGGTGTGTGGGTCGATCCAAACTTGCGTGTCGGGATTTCCTTTGTACTCCGGAGTCTCTGGCGCCTCGGCCAGTCCGAGACTGATCATGAGCTTATCGAACATGGAAAGATCCGCATCCGGAGTTGGCGCTTTATGCCGGATCGCAGTGCCGGAAATCGTTGTGCCACGGCCCGTGGCGCCCACCGAGTCGCCGGAAAGTATTCCCCATCGAATGACCACAAGAACCAAAATGACGGCGATCGCAAGATAAACATCGCCTCGCCGGGCACGCCAGAAACGGGCAAGGGCGCTCGGGGTACGCGTAGCCGCCAGTGTTTCCAGGAATTCTCGGGCTTTCGCCGCCGAACTCCAATTAACGTCTTTTTGCGGCGACTCTATCAGTTTGGTGGAAGAGGCTTGCAGAGCGCGCACTCCTTCTCCGCGTTGCGCCGCAAGGGACGAAGAGATAAGAAGCTTGATCGCATCCTCGTCCGCGCCCGCAACCGTTGTTTCCGGCTGCATCGCGACATCTTCGTGCCGTCCCGCCGAAGCGAACAATCGAGCCAGTTGATCTTCTTCTTCTGAGGTGTATGGCAGGCTAGCGTCTCGAGGCGACCGGTTCCCGTTGGAAGAATACGCTGAGGCCTGATCGCCGTTTTCTTGAGTACGCAATGCTGACGCAATCTTGCTTTGCAGGGTCGACTGCTCACTCTCTTCAAGGCGCGGAGAACCGCATTTCCCGCAAAACTGTTCTTGTGCGATGAGTTTGTCGCCGCACTTCCAACAGACGTAGTTTTCCGATGCGCCCATTTCCCGCGCATTATTTGTGGCTGAGCTCCCGGAGGTCTGATCTCCCGCTAGGGCGGCAAGATTCGGCTTGAGCCTTTCGATGGCGGCGAGCATGGAGGAACGCTCGGCGGCCATCGATTTCTTCAAGGCCGACTCGGTGCCTCGACCAATCGCCTCGGTCACCAATCCCGCCATTAATTGGCAAGTGTGAATGTCTTGTTCCGCGAAGCCTTGGAGCCGGTCGAAGTAGAGTTCCAGTGCGCCTACAATGTTGCCATCGTGATAGACCGGCACGGCGCACAGCGATTCTATGTTCCGCTGGCGGCACAGTTCCGGATCGAATAAAAATTCCGTGTTTACATCAGGTGTGCGCAAGACCTGACCGGTGCGCACACAAGTGGCGCAAATGGCGGTCGCTAGTGGAACCTCGCTTCCCAAGGGCAGGGCCGGGGCTCCTGCGCCGGCGCGGTAGCGGATTGTTTTTCCGTCAAGGATGCCGATCGCCGCGCCACTGGCATTTGTAATTCGCGCGATTCTCTCGGCCACTACCGCCATTGCCTGGTCGGTTTCCAGATGGCGAATTTGAATCTGGTGCTGTGCTTCAACAATCTCGGCTAGAGTCAGCGTGTAGTCGCTGTGGGCAGGTGAGCTCTCTTCCGCGTCGGGCGCGCCTTTTTGCAGCGCAGCGTGGTTTTCCGCCTCTTGTTGCCGAAGTCGCTCACTCTGCAACTCCAGGCTCTCTTCCATCTGCCGCATCTCGCGGTTGTGCTCTTGCAGCACATACGCAGCTTCCAGCAGCTTTTCGAAAGTCTGCTCGTCGAGGCTCAGTTTGTTTTTCTGCTCCGTCACAATTTCTCTTGCGGCCTTGGGGCTTCCGCCAGCACGCACACAAATCCCAAGCTTATTCTAGTGCAATTTCCTCATCAAGGAAGTTGATTCCTCAGGCTTGCGTTGCTGCTCGATACGACCACCGCCATGGCCTTCCGAAGTCGAGGAGAAGCGTCCTGCCACTCAACTAGTCTTAGCTCAATGGGTTACACGGGGTCCCGGAGTTGGAGCAGTTCGGCTTCCCCACACTCCAGCGTGCGAATGACATTCGGACATTACTTCCGTAAGAGCCGCTCTTCGTGATGCCGACTATGGCGAGGAGGACGTGGGATTGTCGTTTTCCGGTCGATCAGCCGGATAGGACTTCGGGGGCAACAGGAATTGAATGCCAAAATAACCGAGGAAATAAGCCTGGTTGCTGCGCGTGCGTTCGAGGCTGCGTCCGGCCATGAAGAGGAGGATGATCGGACTATGGAGTTTGTAGCGGCCACCAACGTCAATGGTGGGCTGGTTCTCGGACGGATGGAAAGTGCCTTGATTGTAGAACTCGATGTCGCCTTCTAGCTTTGAAGTGAAATCGTGACCGACGACGAGGCCGGTTAGCCAGCCGTTCGGCCCTTTGTGGACGAAGTCGTACCCGATTTCGTAATCCACATCCACAGGTCCAACTTTCTTCGAAAACTCGAACGGCAAAAGGAACGTGTCGCTCGTGGGGGTGATTCCACGCCGGACGGCGTCGTTGGGATTATTGACGAAGAGTTGCGGGAACACCGAGACGGCGAGCCCAGACTCGCCGGCGTCATAAAAGCGCCACTTGACGCCGGGATTGGATTGACCCAAACCAAACTTCGTCCTGGATGAGGGATTCTGGACCCTCAGCCAGGCATTTTCGTAGGTGAGTTGGATGCGATCGCCGATACCGAAATTGATGTCGAGATCTGGAGTGTGGGAGACGGACTGATCGCTGTAGAAAAAAGGTATGTATCCGACATTGATCTCCCAATTGAGATGGCCGGGAGTTCCTGGATCATTGGTGTAGTAAGGTGGGCCGCCCTGGCCAAATGCTGAAAAGAGCGAGAAAAGAATAAATAGGACGGCGAGGACTAAGCTCCGCAACTTGGCCTGACGAGAGTCTTCCGTTCTTGTCGGTAATACCTGTGTGGGAAGCGTGGCGCGAATCTCGACATGCCCCGGAGTGAAACAAGCTGACGCCGATCCGTGTCCGTTTTGGGAAAGCAATGCCTTCTGATTGAGTCTATGAATTCGCGCCGTTCTCACACCTTTACCTCGAGCGTTAATCAACCCCATTACGAACCTGTTGGAAACCTTGTGAACCAGATGCCTTAGACCCCTGGCCGAGTGGTTTCGATACCCTCCCGCGTTCGCGGATCTGCAGCCAGAAGAAACCCGGCGATGTACGTTCGAAGTTGTGAGAATGGCATTCTACGTTACTGTCTTTGGCCCAGTGTGGGATAAACCAGCCTAGCACGAAGTTTCTGAACTTCATCTGAAACCCGCGGTGCTTGTCCATAAGTGCCCGCACATGATGGCGTTAGCTCTGTGGACTCATTCGGCGAAAGTTTGGCGAAAGATGTGCAATCGATAACGACGGAAGGCAATCGAAGAGCAACAACCAAGGAGAAGCGCGATGGTGGACCTCAACGAAATGAAAGTCACGCCGAGAGATCAGCAGGTACTCGATTTGCTGGTCCAAGGTTGCAGTAACAAAGAGATTGCGGGCCAGTTGAGCATCAGCCCGCGAACTGTAAAGCAACATTTGCGAACACTTTTTCTGCGCGCCGGAATCAGGGACGGCCGCAAGCGGGTGAAGCTCGCGATTGCAGCGTTCGATGAGAAGGAGGAGGCGACATTATGATGCCGCGCGAGCGCCTGACCGATAAGGAAATTCAAGTGGCTAGTCTGGTGTGGCAGGGTCTTACGAACCGGGAAATCGGCAAACTGATGGGCACAACCGAGCAAGTGATCAAGAATCACCTGCGGAGTACCTTTGACAAATTGGGTGTCTGGTCCCGTCTCGAATTGGCTATGTATATTGCCAGCCATGGTGGCAAGAGCTGGCAAGAGCCCTCCGAAGGCGCGGTTTTCCCGCTAGGCCGAGCGGCAACCGGCTAGAAATGCGAGCAGGGGTCAAACGACCTCAAGTTATAGGGCTCTCTATCAATTGTCGCCGTTCCGCCGGGATAACTGCTGCAAAACATTTACGTTCGATGCATCCGTTATGTTGGCGCTTCAGAGTAACTAATTGATAAAAAACGAACTTCACGAAGTCTCCTTCGGTCTATGAATTGCGCAGGTTAGGTCGGTTAGATGCGCGAGCTCGCCAGCGGTTAGAGCCGGCTTCGCAATCCCAGGGCGGGGCGGGAATGGCTTACAAAGAAACTTTCTGGATGGCGTGCGATTCCACCGAGCAATTGCGGGCGGAGTTTGGGCCATTTCATACTCGGGCTGAAGCGGAAGCTGAGGCCCGCAAGCTTGGATTCGGCTACGTCCTCCGCTACGAACATCTGCTCGATGAAAACGAAGAGATCCAGGAGGTTCGTTGCGTGTTCCTGGAATTGGCTGGCGCCCCTGCGATGGAATCGTCCACCGTAAGCCTGCATACTCGTTGTGCCACCTGCGGAGCGTCCGCTACTCACGAGAAGGCGTGGCAGGCCGAAGTATGGGCAGACATTCATGAGTTCGAACACGCGCGCCATCGCGTTCGGCTCTTCGAACACGCACGGGGCAAAGGCTTAAAGGAAATCGCGGGCTGGCGCGGATAGGTTTCTTGCTATCGGAAGGCCCTATTGTGCGGCTGTCGACAGTTGACCCGCCACTGCCCGGTCGATAAACCACATCAGCCTGCGAACCCCTACCATCACGCTGATCAGGCCCCTGCCAAAACGGTCGTACTTTTCGCGGCAGCGCACCGGGCCGCTCCTAGCAATCCGGCTTTGTCGTTGGTGACAACTTGCACCGAGATGCTCTCTAGAAGTGGGCGGAGTCTGCCTTTTGCCAGAAAGGCTTGCATGAAAGTCTGCCCGGTGAGCCGGGGAAGGATCTTGGGCGAAATTCCTCCACCAAGAAAGATTCCCCCTGTGGCCATCGCCTTCAACGCGAGATTGCCTGCTTCCGCTCCGTAGACCGAAATCCACAAATCAAGCGCTTCTTCTGCCAAGCGGTTCGTTCCGGTCAGCGCGGCGTGAGAAATTATCGCAGCCGCGTCTCCCTTGTTAAGTTGCGCAGCGAAACCGGCGGGTTCCGTGACAGAACCCTTTTTCTTCAGAAATTCATACACATTGACCAGACCAGGTCCAGACAGGATGCGTTCATAGCTGACATGTCCGAACCGGCTGGCCAGCCATTGCAAAAGTTCGATTTGCAACTCGCCTTGGGGAGCAAAATCCGCGTGTCCCCCTTCGCAGGCGAAAACCTCGTGTTGGCTTCCGTTCCAAAACAACCCTGCCTCTCCCAACCCCGTTCCGGGTGCGATGACCGCCTGATTGCCATCCGACGGAGCAACCGAATTAAGTGGCGTGAGATCTTGCGAGCGGAGACCACCGATACCCCACGCGCTGGCTTCGAGATCGTTGATTAGCAGGATGGCGGGAACCTGAATTTTCTTGGCCAAGCGGGACTGCTCAATGATCCACGGCAAATTCGAAGTTTCAACGCGCCCGTTGCGAACGGGTCCCGCAATCCCGAAACAAGCGACATCCGGTCGCTTAGGGGAGTCTTTCAGAAATTCAGAGACGATGTCGCCGAACTCGCTGTAGTCGCGGCTGGGAAATACGCGCTCGGAAACTAGACGAAGGTCGCCGTTCTGGGTTTGAAAATAGGCCAGTCGAGCGTTGGTTCCACCAATATCGCCGGCCAGAATCATTTCTCGAAGTTCCTCCAGCGCCGGCCGTCGCGCTCCAGGAGTTCGTCGGCCTCTTTCGGTCCCCACGTGCCTGAAGCGTAGTTCGGAAAATTCCTTGGCGGAAGCGCCTTCCAAAGATCCAGCATCGGATTGACTACGGTCCAGCCCGCTTCCACCATGTCCGCCCGCTGAAACAATGTCTGATCGCCAATCATGCAATCGTGCAGCAGTCGCTCATAACCGGTGCTGGGCTGCTTTCCAAAGTATTCCTGATATTCGAAGTTCATGTCCACTGTGCCCAGGCGCATCACCGGTCCGGGAACCTTGGCCGCGAATTGCAATGAGATGCCTTCTTCCGGCTGGATGTGAAGCACCAATTGATTTGGCATGAGATGTTCCACCGACGTATCGCGAAACAAAACAAAAGGAGCGCGGCGGAACTGGATCACGATGTGAGTGTTGCGTGCTGGCATCCGCTTCCCCGTGCGCAAATAGAACGGAACATCGGCCCAACGCCAGTTGTCGATGAGTAGCTTCATCGCCACGAAGGTCTCAGTACGCGAATCTGGCGCAACGTCGCTTTCCGAGCGGTACGCCGGAACATGCTGCCCACCCGATGTTCCCTCGCCATACTGCCCGCGTACCGAGCGGCTGAGAACTTCCTCGTCGCTGATGGGTTGGATGGCATGCAATATCTTGGCTTGCTCATCGCGCACGGCATTGGCGTCGAACGAAATCGGCGGTTCCATCGCCGTCAGGCTAATGAGTTGCATGATGTGGTTGGGCACCATGTCGCGCAGCGAGCCCGCATGATCGAAATAACTCCCGCGGCCTTCCACGCCCACGGTCTCAGCCACTGAAATCTGCACATGGTCGATATAGCGGCGATTCCAGATGGGTTCAAAAATTCCGTTGGCAAAACGGAACGCCATGATGTTCTGGACGGTCTCTTTTCCGAGATAGTGGTCGATGCGATAAATTTGCTTTTCATCGGCGACTTTCAGAATTTGCTGGTTGAGCGCCTTCGCCGACTCCAGGTCGTGACCGAAGGGTTTCTCGATGATCACGCGCCGCCAGTGATCATTGCTTTGCTCCATCAGCCCATTCGCCGCGAGCTTTTCCACAATGGGGCCAAAGAAACTTGGAGCGGTTGCAAGGTAATAAAAGAAGTTTTGCTGAGTGGAGTGGTCGCGGTCGATCCGGTCGAGGCGCTCCTTGATCTGGGGGTAAAGCTTGTCGTCTTTGAAATCACCGGCGAAATAATAAAAGCGGCGCGAGAAGCCATCCCACAAAGATTCGTCGATGCAGTCGCCACAATATTCTTTAACATCATCCAGGATTCTCTTGCGAAAATCTTCATCCGACATCTGCGTCCGGGCCACGCCCAGCACCGCAAACTCCTTCGAGAGTAGATTTGCCCGGGCGAGGTTGTAGAGCGCTGGAATCAACATGCGCGCCGTCAGGTCGCCAGCCGCGCCGAAGATCACCATCACACAAGGATCTCCTTGCTTGCCGACGCGCGGTAGAGCCGCCGTGGGTTGTTCCGCCAATTGTGCCATCATAAAGTCCTTAAAGATGCGCTGGGTCGTTATGCGGTTTTCTTGGTCTTGGTCGCAGCTCCGGCAGTCCCTTCAGCGGCTTCCACGTGCCCGCCAAATTTCTGCCGCATCGCAGAAAGCATTTTCTCAGCGAACGTGTGTTGCTGCCGCGACCGGAAGCGTACATACAGCGCAGCGGTCAACACCTCCGCAGGGACCGCTTCTTCAATCGCCGCCTGGATCGTCCATCGCCCCTCGCCCGAATCTTGCACGTAACCTTCGTATTCAGAGAGCGTCGGACTTTCGGTCAACGCCATCGCCGTCAGGTCCAGTAACCACGAACTGACGACGCTGCCTCGCCGCCAAACTTCGGCGATGTCCGGCAGATTCAAATCATAGCGAATATTCTCCGGCAACTCTTTGCTGGTGGCATTCTTGAAGATGTCGAAGCCCTCGGCATAAGCCTGCATAATGCCGTATTCGATCCCGTTGTGCACCATCTTTACAAAGTGTCCGGAGCCGGAAGGTCCGCAATGAATGTAGCCCTCTTCAGCCGTCCCGCCTAGCTTTTCGCGGCCGGGCGTGCGGGGAATGTCACCCTTCCCCGGGGCCAGCGTCTTGAAAATGGGATCGAGCCGCTGCACGGCTTCGTCGGGTCCGCCAATCATCATGCAGTAACCACGCTCGAGTCCCCAGACTCCGCCGCTGGTTCCCACATCCACGTAATGAATGCCTTTGCTTTTGAGTTCACCGGCGCGGCGCACATCGTCTTTGAAGTAAGAATTGCCGCCATCAATAATGGTGTCGCCGGCCTGCATGTGCCGCGCCAACGTTTGCACGGTCTGCTCCGTCGGACTGCCTGACGGTACCATCACCCACACCGCGCGCGGCGTCTTCAGCTTTCCCACCAGGTCTTCCAAGGACGATGCGCCGCCGGCGCCTTCTCCGGCGAGCTGTTTCACAGCATCCGAACTCAAGTCTGAGACAACGAGTTGATGTCCACCACGCATCAATCGGCGCGTCATGTTCGAGCCCATGCGGCCCAGACCGACCATTCCCAACTGCATTTGACTTGCTCCTTACGATGCAGGACTAGTAGCCGCCCGCACTTCGAAATATATAACTAAGCCAGGCAAGTGTCTCATTGCGCTGGGCTGCCAATGTGGCAAGACCCGTATCAGCCCGCTTCCGAGATACACAATTAGCGCGCAGTCCGGGCTCAGCCAACACCTTCAAGTTGCCGCGGGACAGCGCGCCTCACCGCACCCAATGCGGATGGCCGTCTTCACCGGATGGGAAGGGTTCCGGAACGGCCGATTGCAAAGGACTCAGGCGGTCTTTTCTTTTTGTTCAATGCTTTTTTCCACCGCAGCCAGCAATTTGTGGAACGCATCCGCAAACAACTTCACCCCATCGGCCGTCAGCTTGGTCGTCACTTCCTTGATCGAGATCCCGCCCTTTGCAAGATCGTCCATCACCTTTTGCGCGCCTGCCACGTCCTCGGTGAGGCTCTCGCGAAGCCTTCCATGATCGCGAAAGGCATCAATGGTCGCCGGAGGCATAGTGTTTACTGTGTCAGGCCCGATCAGTTCCTCCACGTACATGACGTCTCGATAAGCCGGATTCTTCGTGCTGGTGCTTGCCCAGAGCACGCGTTGGGTCTGCGCGCCCTTGGAAGCCAGCGCCTCCCATCGCGGTCCGCTGAAGATCTGCTCGTAGCGCTGGTAGGTAAGTTTTCCATTGGCAATCGCAACCTTACCCTTCAGACTGCCTAGCAGTGTCTGCTGTCCCGCATCCTTGATGGATTTCAATTTGTCGTCGATCAATGAATCAACCAGCGTGTCGATTCGGCTGATAAAGAAGCTGGCCACGCTCGCCATTTTCTTGAGATCGCCACCGCGCTTTGCCAGGTCTTCGAGTCCGGCAATGTAAGCCTCAGCCACTTGTTCGTATACTTCCTGCGCGAACAACAACGTCACGTTGATGTTGATGCCTTCGCCAATCGCTTGGCGAATTGCCGGAAGTCCTTCGGGCGTTCCCGGAATCTTGATCATTACATTTGGCCGGTTCACGGCCTTCCACAGGCGGCGGGCTTCCTCGATCGTCTCCTGCGTCTTCAGGGCGAGCAACGGAGAAACTTCCAGGCTGACGTATCCGTCGCGAAAATTCGAACTCTGATACACGGGGCGCAAAATATCGGCGGCGTCCTGAATGTCGCGAATCGCGATTTGTTCATAACGGGCAGTCACGGTAAGATCCCGCCGCGAAGCCAGCGATTGCAACATGTCGTCGTACAGGTGACTGTCGGCGATCGCCTTCTCGAAGATGGATGGATTCGAAGTCATCCCCCGCAGGCCGTCTTCCTCAATCATCGCCTTGAGCTTTCCACTCGTGAGCAAGTCCCGCCGGATGTAATCGAGCCACATGGATTGTCCATAGCTCAGTAAGGCTTTAAGAGGGTTCGTAGCTTTTGCCGTTTCCAAAATTCCAGTAGGTTGCATAGTGATTTCTCCTGATGAACTGACGGCGGACGTCGTTGATTACAATTCTATGTTGAGCGACGCGATGAAGCGTTGAATCGCCCCTTATTTCTGCGCAATTGCCTTGCGGGCTTCTTCCACTACTACATCCACAGTGAAGCCAAAAAACTTCAGCAGGTCTTTCAACGGGGCCGACGCGCCGAAGCGGTGCATCCCCACTTTTCGTCCTTTCAACCCCACATACCGCTCCCAGCCAAAAGTCGCAGCCATTTCCACGGAAACTCGCGCCGTGACCGAAGAGGGAAGAACGCTCTCTTTATAAGCAGCGTCCTGCTTTTCAAAAATTTCCCACGACGGCATACTTACCACTCGTGCATGAATGCCTTCTGCCTTGAGCTTTTCGTAGGCTTCGACGCAGAGCGAAACCTCGCTGCCGGTTCCCATCAGGATCACGTCAGGTTTGCCGCCCGGAGCGTCGGCTAGAATGTAGGCACCCTTCGCTGTACCCGAGGCCGGGGCAAACTTCGAGCGGTCAAAGGTCGGAAGGTTTTGCCGGGTCAATGCCAGCACTACCGGCTCATGCTGCAGTTTCGCAATGATCTTCCACGCTTCAACTACTTCGTTGGCATCGCCCGGACGCAGCACAATCAGGTTCGGCATCGCACGCAGCGATGCTAGCTGCTCGATGGGTTGGTGGGTAGGTCCGTCTTCGCCGACTCCGATCGAGTCGTGAGTGAAGATGAAGATCGATGGAATTTCCATCAGCGCCGAGAGTCGTATGCTGGCTCGCATGTAATCGCTGAAGTTAAAGAAAGTCGCGCCGAAGGCTCGAATTCCAGAAACCGTCAGTCCGTTCACGCTCGCACCCATCACATGTTCGCGAATGCCAAAATGTAAATTGCGTCCGTGGTAGTCGGTGGCGCTGAAGTCTCCGGCTCCTTCAAACTTCAATGTGGTCTTGTTCGAGGTGGCCAAGTCGGCCGAACCGCCGATCAGCCACGGAATATTTTGTGCCAGCACGTTCAGAACTTTGCCTGAGCTCTCGCGCGTTGCAATGCCCTTTGCATCCGCAGGGAATGTAGGCAGATTTTTGTCCCACTCGTCGGGTAGTTCGCGCCTTTGCATACGATGCAAACGGTCGGCCAGTTCCGGATACTTCTGCGAATAATCTGCAAATAGCTTCGACCACTTCGCGCGAGCATCGTGCCCGCGTTTTCCAACGCCATCCTTAAAATGCTCACGAACGCCTTCCGGCACCAGGAACTTGGCATCTTCCGGCCAGCCGTAAAACTTCTTTACCAGCCGCACTTCCTCCTCACCCAGTGGCTCCCCGTGAGCGGCATTCGTATCCTGCTTGTGCGGCGATCCATAGCCAATGTGGGTGTCCACAATAATCAGGGTTGGACGATCGGTTGTTTTCTTGAAAACTTCAAACGCCCGTGCCAGCATGTCCAGGTCGTTGGCATCCGTGACCCGTGTCACGTTCCATTCGTATCCGATAAATCGTGTAGCCACATCTTCGCTGAAGGACCAACTTGCCGGTCCATCCAGCGTGACGTGGTTGTGGTCATAAATCCAGCAAAGATTCGAAAGCTTCAAATGGCCAGCCAGGGACGCAGCTTCGCCGCCGATCCCTTCCATCAAGTCGCCATCGGAACAGATGGCGTAGACGTTGTAATCGATGATTTCGTAATCCGGCTGGTTGAAGTTCGCAGCCATCCAACGGCTCGCGATCGCCATCCCCAGGCTGTTCCCAACTCCCTGTCCGAGCGGTCCCGTCGTAGTCTCTACTCCGGAAGTGAGTTCTGATTCAGGATGCCCGGGAGTCCGGCTCCCAAGCTGCCGGAAGCGCTTGATCTCCGCCATAGGGACGGCCAGCTCTTTCAGCACTTGATCGTTTTCGTCAACTTGGCGGACACCCGCTAGATGAAGTATTGCGTACAACAGCATGGAGGCGTGGCCATTCGACAGAACGAAGCGGTCGCGATTCAACCACGTCGGATCTTCCGGGTCGTAACGCAGAAATTCCTGCCACAAACAGTAAGCGACTGGCGCCAGACCCATGGGTGCGCCGGGGTGCCCGCTGTTGGCTTGCTGTACGGCATCAATCGCCAAGGTACGAATGGTGTTGATTGATAGCGTGTCCAGTTGCTTGCCGGTCACCAACGCTTGTTCACTGGCTACCATGGATGGGTGCTCCTCTCGGGAAAAACTCAGTGCCTGGGTGTTGTTCTACTGCCTATCGTAATTAGAGTTCCGAGGACAGCAAAGGGTTACAGTTAAGCCACGAGTGTATCAATTTCTTGCGGAATAATGTCGGGCGAGCTGTGAAAATTGGAGCGGGTTTGGCAGAAAAGCGCGAGCCGACGAGGAATTGAAACGCTACTTTAACAATTGCAAGTAACTGCTTTCGCTGCTGGATATGCGGGTGGTTTCCTGGACATACTTAAGAAACTGACGGAGGTTCTCTTTACCGAGTGGGTCCATTCCGGCGAAGCGAACGCGCACGCCACTCGCGGGAGCGCTGCGCGTGACCACTCCGTTCAGAGCCAGACCTTTGACCCAAATCTTGCCACTGGCGACCCAAAGGCCGATTTCAACCTTGGCGCCGCCGCTAATCTGAGCCGCTGTTTCCACTTGGCACCCGCCCATGCTGGTGTTCGAAAGATTACCCCAGATCGGAACGTCCCCATCGTTGACGCGCAACTCGACCGCCACGAAGCACTTGATTCTGGGATGCCGCCGCCGATCCTGTGCCCAGGTAGAACTGAAAAGATCAGGCTCAAACGGAGGCGTGGCAGAGGCTGCGGTCGGCAAGGGTTGGGGCGATGGTGGGGTGGTCTCGGCAGAAGTTGCCTCGCCGCCGGCAGCTTGCTTGATCTCGCGCATGGCCGCCAGCAAAGCCTGTTCCCTGCGGTCGGGAGGCGCATCACGATAGATCTGCAGGAGCTTTCCCAGGTTTCGCGCCAGGTCGGGATCTGCCAGCAGTCCTGTCCAGTCCGTTCCGGCCGATGGCTTCGACTTTGAGTCCGTCATGAGATACGCGTTCTGATTTCGTTACTGCAAAGCTGTGCCAGTTAAGCTTGAACCACCGGTCACCTATTCACAAGATGACCTAAGTCATCTCACCAGTCGCCATGATGCGGCTTGAAATTTAGTCGGCAGGTTCCAGGCCCTTCAGACAATTCTCCAGCGCTTCCCGCTGCTCCTGGGTGAGGGAGAGAAATTCAAAGCCGTACTGATATCCTCGGCGATAGCGAACCACAGCCCTCACGTCCCACGCCGTCGGAGCTCCCGGAAGCAGGAAGTTCAAACTCACCACCTCCCCGCCGTTCAGGTCCGCAGCCAGAAGTATTCCGATTCCGGCGGCTGACAGATCCCTGCAATGCCCCTCCACCTTTTGATATTCGTCCCTCAAATGGCGAACCGAGACCCGGAAATCGCTGCGATATCGGATATACCGGCGGCGCCGGCGGTCGAACGGCTTCATCGCTTGCTTCGGATCAGAAGATGGCATGTGTCCGGGGGTACTTTTACGCTCGACCGACGGGTCAGCGCGGCTGAAATGCAGTTTGCAAATCTGGGTTGTGTTCTTCGGTTGAGGTTAGCTTTCATTCGTGAACCGGATCGGTAGTCGAGTACCCGGTCAATTCTGAGGTGAAATTGAGGCCGCCGTGGTGAACAAAACATAACTTCCGTAGTAACAGAGTGTCCGAGAAAGAATTAGGAGGACGATGCTTTCCTAACTCTAACCGCATTAACAAGTCTGGGAAAGTGTCGAAGGTAAGAGTTTCCATTGAGCGAAAATGCTGTTTAGCTCCGAAGAGGTCGCGCCTGGAGTTCGATCCCAGGCGCCTTTTTTGCATCTCTAGACGCGATAAGTGAATCAAAATTCAGGCGTTATAGTTTCATTGCGATGAAAAAGACCATCCTGAACACTTATAATGGGATGCTGTCAGAAAAGAATGCACTGTCTCCTAGCCTTTCCAACCCGCAGATTTCTAGCCTGGACTTTTGTATCGTTCTTCGCCGTCACAGGCCTCATGGCTCAAAACTCTACGCCTGCGCCATCCATCACTTTGCCCGGATCGCAGAGTCCCTTCGTCGGGAGCGAACCGGAAGGCAAAGCCAGCCCGGAAGTGCTGCAGCTGAACTTTCAGGAAGCCATCGATCGTGGATTGCGCAACAATCTCGGTCTTCTGATTTCTGGCGACCAGGCCATTGCGGCCCGGGGCGAAAGATGGAAGGAACTCAGCAATTTACTACCGAACTTGCAAGCGCAGGTGCAGGAAGATGTCCAAACTCTGAGCCTTACGGCCTTGGGTCTGAAGAGCAATGTGTTTCCCTTCCCGATTCCGCGCGTGATCGGACCATTTAATTACTTCGACGCGCGTGCCTCGGTGAGTCAGTCCGTCTTCAACTTCAAAAACCTGGAGCAGGAACGCGCCGCCACCGAGCGTCTGAAGTCTGCGCAGTACAATTACAAAGATGCACGCGAGCTGGTGGTTTTGGCAGTGGGGAACTCTTACCTGCTGGCGATCGCTGATGCCGCCCGGATAGAAACTGCAGAAGCCCAGGTTACCAATGCCCAGGCCCTATTTGACAAGGCCGTCGATCAGCAAAAGGCCGGGCTGAGTCCCGCCATCGACACCTTGCGTTCTCAAGTAGAATTGCAAACTCGGCGACAACAATTAATTGCCGCCCGCAACGATTTTGCCAAGCAAAAGCTGGCTCTCGCCAGAATTATTGGCTTGCCGCCTGGTCAGGAATTTGTGTTGACCGAAAAAGCTCCGTACCAGGCGATTACTCCATTGCCGCTCGAAGTGTACTTGCAGCGTGCTTATACCTCCCGCTCTGACTATCAGGCCGCCCAGGCGCAAGTCCGAGCCGCGGAACTTTCGCGTCGGGCCGCTACCGCCGGTCACTATCCCTCGCTGGACGTTAGCGCGAACTACGGCGACATTGGCGTCAATCCGGCTTCGTCCAACGGGACCTGGCAGGTCAATGGAGGGCTGAACATCCCGATCTTCGCAGGAGGAAAAGTTCATAGTGACGTTTTGGAAGCCGAGGCACAATTGAAGCAGGCGCGTTCTCAACTGGGCGACGTTCGCGGCCGTATTGACTATGAGGTCCGCGGCTCCTTGCTGGACTTGAATTCCGCCGCCGATCAAGTCGAGGTCGCCCGCAGTGCCGTTGATCTGGCAGAACAGGCGCTCACCCAGTCGCGGGATCGCTTTGCCGCCGGCGTGACCGACAATCTTGAAGTGGTCCAAGCGCAGGAGGCCGTCGCCAGTGCGCATGAAAGTTACATCCAAAGCTTGTACGCGCACAATCTCGCGAAAGTGGAACTGGCCCGCGCCATCGGAGATGCTGAGCAGGGAGTCAAACGATATTTGAAAGGCGAACACTAAGCCAAAATTTATGGAACCGACGACGCAAAGCCCACCCGCCGCTCCGCCGGATCAAGCCGAAACTCGCAACAAGCCGTTGCCCGCGACGGAACGAGATTTCCGTACTCGCCCTTCGCGCACGGCGAGCCCCGGCTTCCGCATCGCTATCATCATCGGTGTAGTTGTGCTCCTGGTTGTGGGATTTTTCGTCTACCGCTACGTCTCCAGCTACGAAGATACCGACGATGCCGAAATCGACGGCCACATCAATTCCATCAGCGCCCGGATTACGGGCCATGTTGCAAGGTTGGATATCGTCGACAACCAGTATGTGGAGGCGGGTACGGTCCTGGTGGAAATTGATCCCACTGACTATCAGGTAGCCTTCGACCGCGCCAAGGCCGATTACGAGGATGCCCGCGCAGCCGCTTCCGCCGCTGGCGTCAATGTACCGATTACCGACGTGAATACCACCAGTCAGGTTTCAGCCACCGAAGCGGACGTGGTCAGCGCCCGTGCTGGAATTGCCGCTGCCAAGCAGCAGTTCGACGCTGCCCAAGCTCAGCGTGTAGAAGCTGAGGCCAACGACGTCAAGGTGCAGAACGATCTGGTTCGGTATAAACAGCTGGTGGATAAAGAAGAAATCTCGCAGCAGCAGTACGATCAGGCGGTAGCGGCTGCTAAAGCCAGTGCCGCTGCCGTAGTTGCTGCGCATGCCATGGCCGATGCGGCGCAGTCGCAGGTCACGCAAGCCCAGGGAAAATTGGTGCAGGCAGAAGCCAACTTCCGCTACGCGCAGACGGCGCCCCGACAAATGCAGATCATTCGCTCGCGAGCCGAATCGGCGGAGGCACAGGTGTTGCAAAAGAAGGCCGCACTCGATCAGGCGCAATTGAACCTGCAGTACACCAAGATTATCGCTCCAGTCGCAGGCGTGGTCAGCGATCGTACCGTCGAAGTCGGACAAAACGTGGCTCCCGGCCAGGAATTGATGAAGATAATTCCTCTCAACGACATCTGGATCACCGCCAACTTCAAAGAGACCCAGCTTCGATACATGAAGGTGGGACAACCGGTCACCATTGAAGTCGACGCCAACGGAAGAAAATATAACGGCAAGGTGAATAGCATCGCCGGCGCCAGTGGCGCCCGTTTCAGCCTGCTTCCTCCCGAGAATGCCACGGGCAATTACGTGAAAGTTGTGCAGCGTATTCCGGTGAAGATCGTGCTTGACCCAGGTGAGAACAAGGATCAATCACTGCGTCCCGGCATGTCCGTCGAGCCCAAAGTTTGGATTCGACAATGAGTTCTGCTGCACCGCCGCTGGAGAACGCTGACGTTTGGCGTCCGGCGATCAATCCCTGGATCATCGCCATAACCGTTACGTTGGCGACTTTCATGGAGGTGCTCGACACCTCCATCGCCAACGTCGCTCTGCCCCATATCGCCGGCAGTCTCTCGGCCGGGCAGGACGAGAGCACCTGGGTCCTCACTTCCTATCTTGTCTCTAACGCCATCGTTCTTCCGTTGAGCGGCTGGCTCTCCTCCATCATGGGCCGCAAGAACTTTTACATGAGCTGTGTAGCGCTGTTCACCATCAGCTCATTCATGTGCGGTCTTGCTCCGAACCTGGCGACACTTATCATTTGTCGTGTGCTGCAAGGAGCTGGCGGAGGCGGCCTTCAGCCCAGCGAACAGGCCATACTCGCTGACACTTTTCCTCCCGCCAAGCGCGGCATGGCTTTCGCTGTGTACGGCATTGCCGTGGTCACGGCTCCGGCCATCGGGCCTACGCTCGGCGGATGGATCACCGACAACTTCACCTGGCGCTGGATTTTCTTCATCAACATTCCCGTCGGAGTCATTTCCATTCTCCTGACCTCGCGGCTCATTCAGGATCCGCCCTATTTCCGGCGCCGCAAGCTCAGTGAAACCAAAATCGATTACATCGGCCTCGGCTTCGTGGCCCTTGGCCTTGGAACCCTGCAGGTTGTTCTCGACAAGGGGCAGCGCGATGATTGGTTCGAATCGCACTTCATTGTGATCCTCTCTCTCATCGCCGCTGTCTCCCTGATCTTTGTGATTTTCTGGGAGTGGAAGCACAAGGATCCAATCATCGATTTGCATTTATTCCGCGATCGCACCTTTGGCATCTCCAACTTGCTGATGTTCATGTTGGGCTTTGCTTTGCTGGGCAGCACTCTGTTGCTGCCGCTATTCATGCAAACTTTGCTGGGCTACACCGCAGAGCGCTCGGGCTTGGCCCTGATGCCCGGCGGATTCACCATCATGCTCCTCCTGCCCCTGGTGGGATTCCTGCTTTCGCGCTACAGCCCGCGCTGGCTGCTGGTTTTCGGTCTGGTCATGCTTTCCGCCTCGCTGTTCAACATGACCCGCTTCGATCTGCAAATCGATTTCCACACCGCCGCGATGGCTCGCGTCCTGCAGGCGGCGGGCATGGCATTTCTGTTCGTTCCCATCAATACGGCTGCCTACGCCTTTCTGCCCCGGGACAAGAACAACGCCGCGTCCGGCTTAATGAATTTAGCCCGCAACATCGGCGGCAGCGTAGGAATTTCCCTGGTCACCACCCTGCTCGACCGCCGAACTCAGGTTCACTTGAACGATCTGTCCCGCCACCTGAGCGCCAGCAATCCGGCGTTCCAGTCGATGCTGCAGGGCACTAGCCAGGCCATGCGGACCCATGGCGCCAACGCCGCATTCGCCACCCAGCAGGCCTACGCCATGATTGAAGGTACGGTTCAACGGCAAGCCACTATGCTGGCCTATCTGGATGACTTCCGCTTCCTCGCATGGGCCATCCTGGCCATGGTTCCCCTGGTTTTCCTGATGAAAAAAAGCAAGCCTGGCGGCGGAATCGCGGTACACTAGTCCGCGTTAAAATGGAGGTAGCCATGTTCCGGCTCGTGACCATAGAGCGAGAGTACGGCTGCGGCGGTGGCGCCATTGCCGCTCAACTAGCCCAGCATCTCGGTTGGAATCTCTGGGATCAACGCCTTACTGAAGAGATCGCCCGCATGGCCAACGTTGACCCTTCCGCGGTCAAGCGCTGCGACGAGCGCATGGATAGCCGCTTCTACCGCCTCGCCAAAACTTTCTGGCGAGGCAGCTACGAGCCCAGTTCCCAACTCGCTAATCGTGCCTTCGACACCGATTGCATGATGTTCATGATGGAACAGATCACCGCAAGAATTGCTCAGGAAGGGAATGCTGTGGTCGTGGGCCGTGGCGCTCCGTACTTCCTGCGCGAGCAACCCGACGCGTTTCACGTTTTTCTCTATGCCCCGCGCGCCGAAAAAATTCGGCGCCTCCTGAACGACGGATCCACGGAATCAGAGGCGGATGAGAATGTCGATTCGGTCGACCGCCAGCGCATCGCCTTCGTCAAACATTACTTTGACGCCGACTGGCCTACACGCTCCCTCTACCACATGATGATCAACACGGCCATCGGAAATGAGTCCGTCATCCAGACCATTCTTCATACCATGCAGCTGGTCGAGGGCCGACCTCGGGCGACGGACTACGAACATCACAAGGTTCCGATCTCGATCTAGCTCGCATGCGGCCGTACGGGCCGTTGTTGCGGTGCCGGGCAGCAGTCCTCGGCACAAACATCTGGCCGCGGCCCAAGCACTCCCAACGCTCGACGCTCCGTCGCCGGATTCATTCGTTCCAGAATTAATTCGCGAATCATGGCGATGAACTTCGGATGGACACCTACCGTCTTCGCCCGCGTCATGGGCAAACCCAGAGCATCGCAAAGCTGTTGCGCCTCGATATCCAGGTCGTACAAGACCTCCATGTGATCGGAAATGAAGCTGATCGGCGCAATCACGACAGCCGATACCTTATTTTCCGCTTTCACTTGACGCACGTATTCGAGAATGTCCGGTCCCAGCCATGGCTGCCCCGGACCGCCGCTGCGGCTTTGGTATACGAGAACATCGTTCTCATGCCCGATCGCCCCCGAAACCAAACGCCGCACTTCCTCTAATTGCTTCACGTAGTCCGAGGTGTTCGCCATCGATTCCGGAACGCTGTGCGCCGTGTAAACGATCTGTACATTTTCGCGAGCAGTATTTGGAACGGCTTCGAGCGCGTCACGAACTCGCTCCACCGTCGCCTCAATGAAACCGGGATGATTAAAAAATGCCCGCAGTTTGTCCACTTCTGGTGCACCTGGCCCCACTTTGCGTTGCCCCCGGGCAATGTCTTCGCGATACTGCCGGCATCCGGAGTAAGAGCTGTACGCCGAAGTCACGAAAGCTACGGCCCGCCGGATGCCGTCCTGGTTCATTTTCTCCAGAGTTTCTGGCAGCAGCGGATGCCAGTTTCGGTTTCCCCAATAGACCGGGAGCTTAAGCCCATTTCGATCCATCTCCGATTGCACCGCGGCAATCAGTTCCCGGGTCTGCTGGTTGATCGGGCTCTTGCCCTCGAAGTGATAATAGTGTTCGGCTACGGTCAACATCCGTCCGCGGGGAACATTTCGTCCACGCAAGACATTTTCCAGGAAGGGCATCACGTCTTCTTTCGACTCCGGCCCCCCGAAGGAAACCACTAAGATTGCGTCGTAGGTCATATCGAAATTGGTTTGTTCGGCAGAGATCCGGCAGATGAGCATCCCCACAAACTTGAATCCATCGTTGACATCCGCCCATCTACAACGTCTCATGAACTGCTGCCTATTGCCAAATGAGCGTAGTCGAACTGACAAAGCCGCGTGGTACGCTTCTGCCAGAACCTCTGGAGACGCCTAGTTTGCTTGCCCGGGTCTTTAAAGCATTCCAATATCGCGATTTCCGCCTGATGTGGATCGGCGCCTGCACATCCAGCATCGGCACATGGATGCAAATCGTGGCGCAGGGATGGCTGATCTACCGCCTGAGCCACTCCGCAAGGCTACTGGCATTGGATCAGGTCCTGGGTGGGCTGCCGATTTTTCTTTTTTCTCTGTTCACCGGAGTGATTGCCGATCGGGTGGAGCGTCGGAAAATTCTGCTAGCCTCGCAATATGTGCAGATGCTTAGCGCCAGCGTGCTCACGGTTTTGGTGGCCACCGGAGCGGTGCATGTGTGGCAGATTATCTGCCTTTCGTTTCTGTCGGGCTGTGCGCAGGCGTTTGGAGCGCCAGCCTACCAGGCGCTTATTCCGACCCTGGTCGACAAGGAAGACATGCCCAATGCCATCGCGCTGAACTCCATTCAGTTCAACGTGGCAGTCATGGTCGGGCCCGCGCTGGCCGGACAGGCCTTAGCGAAGCTGGGGGAAAAGTGGTGCTTCGGCCTCAACGCACTTTCCTTTCTCGCTCCCATCATTTCGCTGTCCATCATCAGTGCCCGCTTCCTGCCACTAAAGACGACCGAGTCGATGTTCGTCAGCCTCAAGCAGGGAATCCAGTACGCGCGCAAGCAGAATTCCATGGAGGCGCTCATCCTTCTGGCTTTCTGCATGACTGCTTTAGGCATGCCCATGCGCACCTACATCCCGGTATTCGTAAAGGACATCTTCCATCGCGGTCCTGAAACCTACGGCAATCTGCTGGCCTTGATGGGGCTGGGGTCGATTTTCGGTTCGCTGACCATTGCGAGCGCGGGCAACTTCAGGAGAAAAGGCCTCGTCGCGCTCGGAGCACTAATCTTCCTGGGCGCAAGTATTTCCGCCTTCGCTGTCTCGAAGTCGGTGCCGCTCAGCGGAATTATTCTCGTCCTGGCAGGCGCTTCCATGATGGCGGTCTTCGCCACAGTGAACTCCCTGGTGCAGCTGATCACCACCAACGAAATGCGTGGCCGCGTGATGAGCGTCTACAACGTCGCCTTCCGCGGCGGCATGCCGATGGGCAATCTATTATCGGGATGGCTCGTTCCGGTTTTTTCCGCGCCTGTCGTGCTAGGGGTAAACGGCTTTCTGCTCATTCTGGTTGCTCTCTATTTTCTGCTGCTGCAACGGCGTCTCGCCGCTCTGTGAGATCGCGACTCCGAACTTCATCGACTTGCCTCGTAATCCGGCAAGTTATGTAGAATACGCGCTGGGCCCCGGATCGGCGTGGGTTCGTTGATCCTCTGTTCTTGTCGAAGGCAGCGACCCAGACCAACAAGGCGGTTCAGATCGGCTGGGCAGGGCCGCAGTTTCTTCGTGGATGTGGAGTAAGGATGTCCAGTGCTTGTTCCATCCGAGTTCGGGGAGTGGTGCAGGGCGTTGGCTTTCGTCCCTTTGTGTATCGCTTGGCCCGCGCCAATACCCTTGCCGGATGGGTATTGAACGGCGAGGAGGGGGTCGAGATTTTTCTGGAGGGCGCTGAAAAAGGATTGCTGGCCTTTATCCAGGATTTGAAAACCCAGTCTCCTCCCGCTTCCAGCATTACGGAAGTCGAAGTCCATCGCGTGGCTCCGCTCGGCTTGAATGAATTTACCATTCGCGAAAGCCACGGCAGCGAACGCCCCACGGTTCGCATCTCCCCAGATCTTCCCGTTTGCGATGCATGTCTGAAAGAACTCTTCGACCCAGCCGACCGTCGTTATCACTATCCGTATATCAACTGCACGAATTGTGGTCCGCGCTACACCGTTGTCCTGAGTTTGCCGTATGACCGTGCCAACACGACCATGCGGCAGTGGCCCTTGGACGAGTACTGCGCTACGGAATATCACGACCCGGGCAATCGCCGCTTTCACGCGCAGCCGGTTGCATGTCCGTCCTGTGGACCGGGCTATTTTCTAAAACAAGGCGAAGAAGTCGAGCATGGCAGCGGTCCGAGCGTTCGCAAAGCGGCGCTGCTTCTGAGCGCAGGCAGCATCCTCGCCATGAAGGGACTCGGAGGCTATCACCTGGTTTGCGATGCCGCGAATCCCGCTGCCGTCGCGGCATTGCGCGAACGCAAGTTCCGGAAGGAAAAGCCGTTTGCCATCATGGCCAGAGACTTGGATGTGGCCCGCCATCTGATCGAGCTCTCGCCGGAAGCCGAACAATTGCTCACATCGAGCGCTCGGCCCATCGTGCTTGCCTCGGCGAAACCTAAACTCACCCAAGTGGATTCGGGAGTTGCTCCAGAAAATAGTGAGCTCGGCGTGATGCTGCCCTACACACCTTTGCATTATTTGCTCTTCGCGGCGGGCGCGCCGGATGTGTTGGTCATGACCAGTGCGAATCGATCGAGTGAACCGATCGCCTATGAAGATGACGAAGCGCTGGACCGCCTTTCTGGAATTGCAGATGCTTTTCTGATTGGAGAGCGCCCCATCGCCCGACGAGTGGATGACTCTGTGGCCCGGGACGGAGTGTTCGGACCGGTCATCGTTCGCCGCGCACGAGGCTATGCTCCGGGCGCCGTGGCGAAGTTGCCGACCACGCGTCCAATTTTGGCCGTCGGTGCCGATCTGAAGAACACAATCACGCTCGTGGTCGACGGTCAGGCGTTTATGAGCCAGCACATCGGAGACTTGAGCCATTATGAGTCTCTGCGCGCTTTCAAAGAAACGATTCAGGATCTGATCGCCATGTACGAGGTTCGTCCCGAAGAGCTGCTGGTCGCATACGATTCCCATCCGCAGTATGCCAGCAGCTCTCATGCCCTGGCTCTGGGGATTCCGCAAAGATTGGCTGTCCAACATCACCGGGCCCACATTGCTTCCGTGCTGGCCGAGCGAGGTGAGTTCGAGAAGCGAATCGTTGGAGTCAGTTTCGATGGCACCGGCTATGGCGACAATGGAAGCATCTGGGGTGGTGAGATTTTTGTAGGTAGCATCAAAGAAGGCTTTGACCGCGTTGGACATCTGCGTGGCGCTTCATTGCCGGGTGGTGACGCCGCGGCGCAGTATCCTGTGCAGGCTGCGGCCGGCTTCTTGGCGCAGGTCGAGGGCTTGCCCGATCTCGCCGAGCCGCCTTTCTGCTTTCCAAAGCGCTACCAGCAATCTGTAGATCTGGTTCATAAAAATGTCCGAACTTTTTCCACCAGTTCGATCGGTCGGCTTTTCGACACGGCGGCGGCGCTGCTGGGCTTTACGCGTGAGGTTACCTTCGAAGGGCAGGCGGCAATGTGGCTGGAGCAACTCGCTCAAGGAGTAGACGCGACGGAACCATACTCTTTTCCGTGGTCGGGGCAGGAACTAGATTTCCGACCTCTACTCCAGGCGGTGGTGCGCGATCGCCTTCGCGGAAGGCCACTCCAAGAAATTGCGCGAGCGTTCCAAATCGGGTTAGCGCAGGGCTTGCGCGACGCCGTAGTAAGCGTCTGCGAAGCCCGCGATCTCCATGTCGTGGTTCTGTCAGGTGGGGTCTTCCAGAATGAGTTACTCTTGAAGGACTTGAAGTCACTGCTTCACGCCGCGGGCCTGGAGGTATGGACGAATCACGCCGTCCCGCCCAACGATGGCGGAATCAGCCTGGGACAGGCGGCTATGGCTGCATTCGCTCGGTTCGATTGAAATTGGGTAGCGCTCCATACGCGGACGGGAAATATGCATGAACTTTCCATTGCGATGAGCATCATAGAACTGGTGCAGGAAGAATCGGATAAGCGCGGCGGCGCTCAAGTGAGTGCCGTGCATCTCAAGCTTGGGGCCCTGTCGGGCGTGGTGAAAGAAGCGCTGCTGGGTTCTTTCGAGATGGCTTGCGAAGATACTCCACTGAAAGGAGCGCGTCTGGTCATCGAGGATGTGCCCGTCCTCATTTTTTGTCGAAGCTGCCAGGCGAAGTGTCCAATCAGCTCAGTGCAATTATTTTGTTGTGCCGAGTGCGGAACTCCGTCCGCCGAGGTTGTGCAAGGGAAGGAACTCGAGGTGGTTGCATTGGAGATTGAAGAATGGGATCACAGCCCCGTCTAATTGAAGTCAGAAAGAATGTTCTGAAGCAGAACGATCTGGTCGCGCGTGCATTGCGTGAGCAATTCCGCGCGGCGGGAGTGTTTGTCGTGAGCCTGGTATCGAGTCCCGGCTCGGGCAAGACCATGTTCCTGGAAAAGACCCTTACCTTGCTTCGCCAACATTATCGTGTTGCCGCGCTTGTCGGCGATCTTGCCACGGAGAACGATGCGGTTAGGCTGGCGCGGAGCCAGGCTCCGGTGAAGCAAATCACCACCGGCACGCTTTGTCATCTGGAAGCCGCCATGGTTCAGAACGCCCTTCAGGAGTGGGATCTCAACCAACTCGATTTTCTCTTCATCGAAAATGTTGGGAACCTGGTATGCCCGTCCTCCTATGATCTAGGGGAGAATCTTCGCCTCGTGCTTATCTCGGTGACCGAAGGTGAGGACAAGCCACTTAAGTACCCGACAATTTTCAACAGCGCCGACGTGGCCGTCGTCACCAAAATGGACTTGGCCTCAGCCGTTGAATTCGACTGGCAAACTGCATACGGTAACATTCAGGCTGTGCGCCCTGGCATGCAGGTTTTTAAGCTATCCGCCAAAAACGGACAGGGAATGGATGAGTATCTGAGTTTCCTGAAGAAGCGTTTGGATGAATCGCGCGTGACCGCTACCATCTAGCGAAAATCGCAAATCATGATCAGTTTTCTTTCTATTATCGCGGTGGGGTTTTTTCTCGGAATGCGCCATGCCACCGATCCCGACCACGTAATCGCCGTTACTACGATCGTAAGCCGTCAGCGCAAGCTGCTGAAGGCTGCGCTTACCGGCATTGTTTGGGGTGTCGGCCATACGCTCACAATCTTTGTCGTGGGCTCCGCGATTATTCTCTTTGACGTGGTGATTCCCGCCCGCATCGGCCTCTCCATGGAATTCTCCGTGGGGCTCATGCTGATCGTATTGGGCGCGATGAATATTGCAGCCTTCATGCGAACAACGCGCGCCGTCGTTCCCTCTAAGGAAGAATCCGAAGTTGTTCATTCGCATGCCCATATCCACGGCGACTACATACACAGCCATGCGCACGGACACGCGCCCGAGGCGCATGCGCACACTCATCAAACTCCGCTCACCTGGCTCGATCGAATTTTTGGCAGGATCGGCCTCTACCAGCAACTGCGTCCTTTGATCATCGGGATCGTTCACGGACTGGCGGGTTCCGCTGCGGTCGCGCTGCTGATTCTCACCACCATCCGCAACCCGCGCTGGGCGATGGTTTACCTGCTCGTCTTTGGGGCCGGAACGGTCGGCGGCATGATGCTGATCACCATGAGCATCGCCTCGGCCTTCAACTTCTTCGGGAGAAAGCATCAGAATTTTTCCCACTGGCTCGGGCTTGCCTCCGGCTTGGTAAGTCTGGCTTTCGGAGTTTTCCTCGCCTATCAGATCGGCTTCGCGAACGGCCTCTTTTCCGGCCACCCGCAATGGACGCCCCGCTAGCGCTAGCTTGCTGGCAGCGGAGGCCGGAAAATCGGATCCCAAATGAGCATCTCCGCAGTCATCAAAGTACCGGCGTTAGCAGCGGACGCCCGGCAAAATGTGCGTCCAGGTTATCGAGCGCAATCATGCCCATCTTCGTACGCGTCTCGATCGTGGCCGATCCCAAATGCGGCAATAAAAATGTATTGGGCAGCGTGCGATATCCCGGATGGATGTGGGGCTCGCCTTCGTACACGTCAAGACCTGCCGCCGCGATGTGCCCGCTTCGCAGCGCGGCGATAAGAGCTTCGTCATCGACCAGGCTGCCGCGTGCTGCGTTTACGACAATCGCACCCTTCGGTAGCAACTCGATCGTTTTGGCATTAAGGAATCGATCGGTTTCGGCTGTTGCTGGCGCGTGAAGCGTGAGAAACGAACTGACGGCCAGCAATTCACTGGCGTCGGCATGGAAGACCGCATCTTTCTCGACCTCGGGAGTCAGACGGTGCAACTTGCAATAGTGAATTTTCATGCCAAACGCCCGCGCCCGCTCGGCCACTGCCTGGCCGATTCGACCCATCCCGTACACTCCAAGAATCTTGCCGGTCAACTGCCATCCCAATAAATCCGTGGGTCGCGGATCGTTCCAGGTATCCCCGCGCACCAACGCTTGCCCCTCGGTCGCCCGGCGCGACGCGCCGAGCAGAAGAAGCATGGCGATATCGGCGGTCGCATCGGTGAGAACTCCAGGCGTATTTGTAACCGCAATGCCGCGCGCCTCCGCAGCCTTCACATCAATGTGATCGAAGCCGACCGACAAGGTCGCGACCATCTGCACGGACTCCGGCAAACGCGAGAGGAGACTCGCGTCCATCCGGTCCTGCGGGGTGATCAGCAATGCATCGGCCCTCTTGGACTCCGCCAGCAGCTCGTCTCGGGTATACAGGCGATCGCTCGTGTTGAAGCGCGCCTCGTAGTGGAGCTTAATTCGAGCCTCCACTGCCGCAGGCAATCGCCGCGTCACAACCAAAATTGGTTTCTCTGGCATTTTGCTATTCCATTGTCGAGTCAGCCCGCAGTGACCCCACGCGAGCCAATTGAACATTTTCTGAACACCGCGCGGCGAGAGGGGAGCCGCTAAGTGATTGAAGAATGGTGCGCCCGGAGAGATTCGAACTCCCGACCTATTGCTCCGGAGGCAATCGCTCTATCCATCTGAGCTACGGGCGCACGTCAGCGATATTCAGTTTACATGGGTGGGGCGAGTACCTTCAATTGAGCATTCTGCTTGGGAAGCGCACAATCCCGCAGCCCAAACTCGAATAGTACCGGAGATTCCTACAGGCAGGAGTGCGCCTGCGGAAGGTAGGGTACCTCTCGCAGTTACAAAAAACATCACTCGGCTTCGTTTGAGTTGGAGATTCTTACCAGCGGCCCCGGCCACCACCACCACCGCCGCGGCCTCCGCGGTCACCCCCGCGATCTCCGCCTCGACCTCCGCGGTCGCGTCCGCCGCCTCCACCATGCTCTGTCTTGGGCCGCGCCTCGTTGACATTCAGCGTACGCCCCCCCACTTGCGAGCCGTTCAAGGCCGTGATGGCCTTCTCTCCGTCTTCGTTGCTGGCCATTTCCACGAAGCCGAACCCGCGCGAGCGTCCAGTATCGCGGTCCGTCATGATGCTGACTCGATCCACTTGCCCGAACGGTTCAAACATCTGCCGCAGTTCGTCCTCTGATGTGTTGAAGCTCAGATTCCCCACGAAAATATTCTTCACGCAGCGCCCCTCTGCATTGAGCTGTCGAAGTGCAAGCTCAATTCGGCGGGACTGGCAGGTCGGGGACACCTTCCTGAAAATCGAGACCGGAGCTGGCGGCAGTCGAATGCGGCCAGAAGTATAGCAGGTTTGTCAAGCGGGACATGTTAAATCAGGCGGGTGGCCTTGCGAAACTCGGCTAGCATTTATCCACTTGCCAGTATCCTTCGCGATGATAGCCCACTTGCAGTAGCCGGTTCTTGGGATCGTGCCGCTTGCCGCAACCCGGACAGATCATGTATCGACTCCAGGCTGTCCCGCAATGGTCGTAGTTTTCTGTGACCGCGAACGTCGTACCGCAACTGCAGGGCACTAGAAACATGCGAAGCGGAACTTCTGTCTTTGACTTCCCGATTTGCCTGCGAGACTTCACACTTCTTCCAGTGCCTCTTTTGCCCGCTTCTTGCGGCCATTTGATTGCAAAATCTTCTTCCGTAACCGTAATGATTTCGGAGTGATCTCGACAAATTCGTCATCTGCAATGAACTCAATCGCCTGTTCCAGATTCAATTGCCGGAAGGGAACCAGTCGAATGGCTTCATCAGCGGTCGAAGCCCGCATGTTGGTGAGTTTCTTTTCCCGCACCGCGTTGACTTCCAGGTCATCGTCTTTGGCGTTCTCTCCGATAATCATTCCTTCATAGAGCTCAACCCCAGGCGCCACGAAGAGTTCTCCGCGTTCCTGCAAACCCCAGAGCGCGTATGCGGTGGAAGTACCGGCACGATCCGCAACCAGCGCCCCTGTAAGTCGATGTGGAATTTCACCCTGCCATTCCGTATACCCGTCAAACAACGAATTCATCACGATCGTCCCACGCGTGTCGGTGAGCAACTGGCTGCGCAGCCCAATCAGTCCGCGGCTCGGAACGCGGAACTCAATGCGCACCCGTCCGTAACCGTGGTTGTGCATGTTGATGACCTCGCCCTTGCGCGATCCCAACTGCTCCATCACCACGCCCACAAAACCTTCGGGCACATCCACCGTGAGATGCTCCACCGGCTCCATCAGTTTCCCGTCGATGCGCTTGGTGACAATCTCCGGCTTGCCCACCATCAGCTCATAGCCCTCACGCCGCATCATCTCAATGGTGATAGAAAGCTGAAGCTCGCCGCGCCCCAGCACTTTGAATGAGTCGGTCGTGCCCATCTCCTCCACGCGCAAAGAAACGTTGGTGAGCAACTCCTTCGCCAGTCGTTCGCGAAGATTGCGCGACGTCACGTAAGTCCCTTCACGTCCCGCGAATGGCGAAGTGTTCACCGTAAAAGTCATCGCAATGGTCGGCTCATCGATCACGATTGGCGGCAGCGGCGCCGGATTCACCGGATCGGTAATCGTCTCGCCGATCGTGATTCCCTCCACGCCGGCCACAGCGACAATGTCGCCCAGCACCGTTTCCGTAATGTCCGTCCGCTTCAGTCCTGAGAAGGAAAACAGTTTCGTGATCTTCGTCTTGTGCATCGACCCATCGCGCTTGGCGATGACCACGTCCTCGCCCGTGTACATGGTTCCGTTGAACACACGCGCGATTGCCAACCGTCCGAGAAAATCGCTGTAGTCGAGGTTCGCCACCAGAATCTGTAACGGACCTGCCGGATCGCCCTGAGGCAGCGGAATCGTCTTCAGGATCGCGTCAAACAGCGGCCGCAGATTCTCGCCTGCGACTTTGACGTCTGTCGACGCCGTCCCCTCCTTCGCATTCGTGTACAAAACCGGAAAGTCGAGCTGATCTTCCTTCGCATCCAGATCGATAAACAGGTCGTAGATCTCGTTGAGCACTTCCTGCGGCCGTGCATCGGGACGGTCGATCTTATTGATCACCACGATGGGCGGCAACTTGGCCTCGAGCGCCTTGCTCAGCACATAGCGCGTCTGCGGCAGCGGCCCCTCGCTGGCGTCCACCAGCAGCATCACTCCATCCACCATTTTCAGCGCCCGCTCTACCTCGCCGCCAAAGTCACTATGGCCGGGCGTATCCACAATGTTGATCTTCACATCGTGATAGAAGATGGCCGTGTTCTTGGCAAGAATCGTGATGCCGCGCTCGCGCTCCAGTTCGTTCGAGTCCATCACACGTTCGACGTGGTGCTCGTTGGAACGAAAAATGCCGCTTTGTTGCAGCATGGCGTCCACGAGCGTGGTCTTGCCGTGGTCGACGTGCGCGATGATGGCGATGTTGCGAATGCTCAAACTCAAAATATGGTTGTCCTTTGTTGTTAGACCTGTCGGCGTGAGCTGACGGCATCCGCCGCCAAGAGCCCTACCTATAACTTTACTATGGGTTGCCGCTTATCAGGAGGTTACGTAGGACTTTACTTTAGCGGGCTGGGATCCGCAGGACATAAAAAGGCAAACCGAAAACCGCGTTAGCCTGCAACCGCTGTCTGTTTCGGCGCGGGCCTTCCGGCCAGCCGCGCTTCCGCCTGTTTGACAGCGCGCTGTGCTGCGAGGATTCCTCCATTGGTGGTGGATTCCGGGCCTTCCGAATCTGTGTTGGCGAAGAAGACGCGATCCATGGGATGCCGCGCCAGCGGCTGAACCTGTGTGTACAACCCAGGCGTAGTCATATATAGAGGATGCCCGCGCCGGTAAATGTGCACTTCCACCGGATCAACATTAAGTGCCGGCATCAGCTTCTGAAAATCGCTCAACACGTTGGCGGCGATCTGGCGCGCCCCCGCTTCATTCAGCAACTGGCTGCGCTGCTGTTCTTTCAACGGCGTGTAGCAGCTGAGTATGTTGAATTTCTGCTGGTAGCCCGGCCGCTTCTGAATCACCCAGTCGGCGACAACAACGTCAGTAAAGCTGTTGCCGGGGCACCACGTATCGTAGCCGTGATTGAAGACGGGCTTGTCGAAAATCAGATTCACTACCGGATACGGAATGTAGCGAATTTGCTGCATGGCATCACTCTGCTTGTCGGGCAGCTCCCCAACGATGCGCCTCGTGATGAACTTGGGTGTCGCCATGATTACGGCTTTCGCGGCCACCGTCTTCAGTTCGCCGCCCAGCATGTATGTGACTTGCACTTCGTCTTTTTCCGAGACCACGGCCACCGTCGTCGCGCCCGTCTGCATGCGGTCCTTGTATTTCGGCTGCAAAAGTTCCGCCAGCTTCTTGGTCAGCGCGCCCAGACCTCCCGGCCAGGTATAGCGATCTTCGGTTCGACTCTCTTCTACCATTTCCTGCAGCGCCTCAATGGCGATGCCCGCCGCCGTGTCTCCGCTGGTTGCGCCCCAGTTTGAGGGCCCGAAGTTATCCCACCATTGCCTGAGTTCTTCGGGATATCCTTTCAAGAAATCTGAGAGCGGTTGATTAAAGATCTCCTTGCCACGCTTCTCCACGTCAATAGCCAGCATCTCCTTCTTTAACTTCTTGAAGCTCTCGCGTACCGGAGCCGCATAAGGTAGCTTGTCGAGGCCTTCGCCCCATGTATCGAGCACCAACTCACCATGAATGATGGTTGCGTCCGGGCTGTTGACAGGCAACGGCTCCAACCCAATCTCCTTTGCGAAGTGGTAGGCATACTCATCCTTCGTCAAGAACGCCGATCCCGTTCCATAAACGCTGCCCTCATACTCCATGGCATAAGCGTTGCCGCCCCAGTGCGGTTCTTTCTCCAGCAATAAAAAATCGCGATGCTGTAGACGATACGCAGCCGCTAACCCACTCACTCCTCCGCCAACAATCACGACGTCATGCCGCGCCGAGGCCGGAGGCCGCGTGAAAACCTTGCCGTCGCGCACCTGATGGCAGATTCGATTGTCTTCACCATCTACATCGGCAGCAGGATTTTTCTCTGCGCCGTCCGTCTGCGCCGCCACCAATGAAAGATCGATCGGGCATCCCGCTGTCACCGCGCCTGCAACTACAAACTTGATGAAGTCTCTGCGATTCGCGCTCATCCTGCATGTCCCTCCGCGGCTTCCACAATCTCGGTTCCCGCGCTCGACGCGCCTTCACCACGCATCCGCAATCGATACCACAGAACAATCGCCACCAGTGAAAATACAAAAATAATCGTCGATACCGCGTTGATCTCCGGCGTGATCCCGCGTCGCAGTCTTCCCCATATTTCCAGCGGCAGCGTGTTGTCGCGCCCGATCAAGAAGAAGCTGACGGCAATCTCGTCCATCGACAGCGTGAAGATCAGCAACGCCGCGCCGATAATCGGCAGCTTCAGGTTCGGCACCGTGATCCGCCAGAATGTTTGCCAGTAATTCGCGCCGAGATCGAGCGAAGCCTCTTCCTGTGCCCGATCCAGCTTTTGCAGGCCTGCGAATACTTCGGTAGTCGCCACGGAGATCAACGCGGTTCCGTGTCCCAGGATGATTGTCATCAAGCTAAGCTTCGTTCCCATCACGTTGAACAGCATCAGCAAAGAAAGCCCCGTGATGATCCCGGGCAGGATCAACGGCAGCAACACTAACCGCCGGAACACGGCTTTGCCCGGAAACTGCGCTCGCTCCAGTGCCAAAGCCGCCGGCACGCCGAACGCCAGCGAAATCACCATTGCCGCCAGAGCCACTTGCACGCTGTTGAGCACCGAGTCCCAGATCGCCCCGTCCGCGAAGAGCGTGCGATACCAGTCGAGCGTCAGATGATGCGGCGGAAATCCGCCAACCCCCTCGCCGTTGAACGAATAAAGAATAAGGATGGCGATGGGCAAGTATAGAAATCCGAATACGGCAATCGCATGGAAGAGTAGCCAGCGTGAGCCCGAGGCAAATGTTGTCTCGCTCATGAGAAGCTCCACTTCTTCTCGAGACGCTCGGAGAAAAACAGCAGGCTTACCACCAGCGCCAGCATGCAGAGCGAAATTGCCGCGCCCAGCGGCCAGTTAAATGCCGCGCCAAACAAGCTGACCACAATATTGGAAATCATGATGCCGCTCGGCCCGCCCAACAGCAGTGGCGCAAGAAAATCACCCAGGCTCAAAACGAAAGCAAAGGTCGCTCCCGCCAGCACTCCCGGAATCGAGAGCG
>Ga0209656_10000285_pt1 | contig 33881 bp, 37 predicted proteins | sample BogFormECP12_OM2_FD_188239 | JGI IMG/M metagenome (GOLD analysis project Ga0209656, IMG submission 188239) | Bog forest soil microbial communities from Calvert Island, British Columbia, Canada - ECP12_OM2 (SPAdes) (version 2) | ecosystem: Environmental > Aquatic > Freshwater > Wetlands > Bog ...
TCGACGTCTGGTCCTTCTACGCGGCGCACGGCGGCGGGCCGTTCCCGTACCGGTGGCGGGGAACGGCCGATTTCGGTCCCTCGAAGTTCGGGCGCTATCCGGGCGACCCGCCCTCGTTCACCGGTCGGCGCGTGGACATGCTGGGCCGGTCGCTGAACGTGCCGTCCGACGCCGAGCCGGTAATGGTCTTGCGCGGCTACCTGTCCGCCGCGCGCACCGACTCCGCGAGTGAACTGGCGGCGAAGGCGGTCGTCCTCATCAGCCCCGAGCGACTTGTCGGTAAGGTCGCCTGGCCCCACACCAGCGCCCCGCGCTGACATCCAATCTGACCGCGGCCGGCAGTCGCCCTTCCCCGCTAGTTACCCCGCGTGGTGAGTTTTCATGACTTACGCGCGCCCGAGCCGCCGATCTGCACGCACGTTGACTCGATGCCGGTCTGTCGTATAGTCCGCCCTACCTGGCTGTTCTGTGCCAGCGGGCCGCCGGACTGCTGGTGCTCGGGATCGCCGTGATCAGGGGATAGTCGCCGTCTCGACCGCCTCCAACTGGCCGGAGCTGAAGTTCGAGACGAGTACCGTGCCGTTGGGAGCAGCCGTCATGTCCCTGGGGAACAGGCCAGCCGGGATATCGCCGACAATCGCGGGACGGCCGTCCAGCGCGTCGGCAACGTTGATTACGGTCAGGTCGGCGTGCGCGCCGGGCGCGCCGAACCTGTTCGAGTCGGCGACCACGACCAGCGCGCCGTCGCGCACTGCGGTCAGCCCGACCGGTGCCTCGCCGACCCGCACCACCGTGACCAGCGCGTGCGACGGGTCGGTGACCAGCCGGGCCGCCGCGAAGCAGAGCACGTCGTCGCTGGCCCGGGCGCTCACCCAGACCTGCGTCCCGTTCGCCGCCGTAACCACGCGGACCGGCTGGCAGCCGGCATCCACTGTGGCGACGACCGAGTGCGCGGGGTCGGTCTCCGCGCGCTGCAAGTCGATCAGCGTCAGCGTGCCCGCCGGCTCGCCGGGCACTATCCCAGCGCTGGCGGCCTGGCTGGCCGGGAGAGCCGGCCCGCCAGCCGACGCCCTGATGCCCACCGGGTGCTGAGCCGGGACTGCGACCTCGCTCGTCGCGTACAGCCAGCGGCCGCCGGGGGAGACGGCCAGGCCGACCGCTGCCTGCCCGAGCGGGATGCTGCCGGCATAATCCGCGCTGCCGAACCCGCGGCTCACCGCGTCGGCGAGGTTGAACACGGCGGCCCGCTGGTCGTATTCGAGCGTCACGAACGCGTACCGCCCGTCCCTCGAGGTCGCCACCTCGGTTGCACTGGCGGACAGCGCGCCTTGGCCTGTGCCGCTGCCGCTGGGCGCGGCGAGCGTGCCGAGCACCGCGCTCGCCGCCCCGGATTCGGCGCGGGCCACGCTGATGACCACCGCGCCGCTGCCGTCCGCCGCAAGCAGGTACTTGCCGTCCGGCGTGATCGTCTCCCCCAGCGGCTGGCCCGCCACTGGGATCGACCTGACCAGGACCGGCTGACCGGAGGCGGTCGTCGCCATCCGGAGGACGTCGATCACCGAGCCGCCGGTCCCCCGCCTTGGACCGCCGCGAACCCGTAACCTCCATCGGGCGTCACCGCGACCCCGAACGGGCTTCCCCCCGTGCTGAGCATCGCCGTCGGCACCGAGCCGAGTTCCGTGGACGCAGCCGTGGCTATCGAACACGCAGGCGACGCCAGCGCCCGGGCGGGCAGCGCCGACACTGCGGTGCCGCTTCCGCTAACACCGGTGCTTACGGCGGCGGGCGTCGTCGCTGACGAGCCTGCCCGGCCCGACGTACAGCCGACGCAGATCACCACGCCAACCGCGAGGAGCGCCGCCCCCGCAGGCGATGTCGCCGCCCAGAGTCCCACGCCGTAAGGGTACGTCCGTTCACCGTCCGCGATCCGAGCCGATGGCTGTCAACGACATGCTGGTTGTAACGGGACACACCAGGAGCGGGTATCCAGCCGCCGCCCTCACTCCCGCGGCCAACGCCGCTCATGTTCCCGGCGCGTTCTTGCGCGGCGAACCGGAGGGGGGCGATCGCCGGCCGGCTGCTGGAGGACGGCACCACCGTCGTGGTAATCGAGAAAGACCAAGAGGCACTGGGCCTGGGCCCACTATCCGGGTGAGCCGCCGACCTTCCAGTGTCGCCACGCTCCGAAGTTGCCGACCTTGCCGGAAAGGCGCTAGAACCGCCGTTCGGCGCGGCGCGGCCTCGACGCTGAGGTAGAGCAGCGACCGTACAGATCAGGGTGATCTGGGTGCTGTCCTGCGGGCAGGCGCCTTGCTTATGGCCATGCAGCCACGCCGATGGGCGAGCGTTGGCGAGGTCTTCTCCCGGGGCGGAGGTGCCGCGGTCTCGCCGGAGAAGATCAACTGTGATGCGTCGCCTGGCCCGGCCGGTGTCCGCGCGCCACCCAACGTCGCCTGGCATGTGCCGAGAGCTAAGGCGTTATGCGGGCTGGTCTACGCTTCGGGTGTCAGAACTGCCTGGGGACCGGGGGACCAGTGGGGTGCACCTTCAGTCCGGTGTGGAAGGAGGCCCGCAGTGGGCGAAGGTACAGATGGCCGTGGTGCCGACAGCCGCGTGGCCGCTCCTGGACGGGCCGGTGATGGCGGCGGTGATTTCCTGGTTTCTGCGCCGGGCCGCTCCCCGGTCCTGGACGCGGCCGAGCTTGAGGTGCTGCGCAGGTACGGCACTGAGCGTGGCGTGGCCGCCGGCGAGGTGCTGTTCGCCGACGGGGACGAGACCTATGACCTGATCGTGATGCTGGACGGCACCGCGGAGATCTTCCAGGGGTACGGCCAGCCCGGAGCGACGTTCATTGCCGGGTACGGCCGGTCGCAGTTCCTGGGCGAGATCGGCATGCTCACCGGGCAGCGCGCCTACCTGACGGCGGTGGCCACTTCTGCCGGGCGGGTCCTGGCGGTTCCCGCCGCGCAGCTGCATGCCGTCATGGCCAGCGAGCCCGGCCTCAGTGACCTGATCTTGCGCACGTTCCTGCTCCGGCACTCGATCCTGATGCGCCGGGGCGCGGGCCTGACGCTGATCGGCTCACGGTTCGATCCCGGTACCCGGCGGCTGCTGGAGATACTGGCGCGCAACAGGCTGGTGTCGACGTGGCTGGACCTGGAAGCCTCGCCCGAGGCGGAGGCGATCGTGCGCGGCCTGGATCTGCCCGTCGCCGACCTGCCGATCGTCATCATCCCCGGCGGGCCGCTACTGAGGAACCCGGGCGGGCGCGCCCTGCTCGACGCGCTGGGCATGGCGGGCGCGGAAGGCCCCTACCCCGCCGGGGCCTGCGACCTGCTGGTTGTGGGCGGGGGACCGGCCGGCCTGGCCGCTTCGGTCTACGGCGCATCCGAGGGGCTGACCACGACCCTGGCCGAGGAAACCGCGCTGGGTGGCCAGGCGGGAACCTCGTCGCGGATCGAGAACATCCTGGGCTTTCCCGCGGGCTTGTCCGGCGAGGAACTGGCGGCGCGCGCGGCGTTGCAGGCGCAGAAGTTCGGCGTCCGCATCAAGCTGGCGGCCAGGGCCATGGCACTGTCGTCGGCAGGCGGCCTGCACCAGGTCAGCTTCGATGACGGCGAGAAAGTGCTGGCAAAATCGGTCATCATCGCCACCGGAGCCCATTACCACCGGCTGCCGCTGGACCGGCTCGCCGAGTTCGAGGGCGTCGGGGTGTATTACGCGGCCACCCAGGCAGAGGCCCAGGCCTGCGGCACCAGCCCGGTCGCCGTCGTCGGCGGCGGCAACTCCGCCGGGCAGGCCGCGCTCTTCCTCAGCCGCAGCCGCGCTGAGGTCCGTATGCTCATCCGGGGTGACTCGCTAGAAGCCTCGATGTCGCGGTACCTGATCGACCGGATCGTGAAGAATCCCCGCATCATCGTCTCGCCCCGCACCCGGGTCACTGCGCTGGCCGGCACCGGCCAGCTGGAGGGCGTGCGGATCCGCCGCGCCGGCCGGCCGGCGGAGTCGGACCTGGCCATCGGCGGGCTGTTCGTGTTCATCGGCGCCAAGCCCAGAACCGGGTGGCTGGCCGGCCAGCTCGCCGTAGACAGCCACGGATTCCTGCTCACCGGCACCGATATTCCCGTGGCCAGGCTCGACGACGAAAACATGAACCCGCTGTTCCTGGAGACCAGCCGGCCGGGGATCTTCGCCGTCGGAGACGTCCGCAGCGGGTCAGTCAAGCGCGCCGCGGCCGCCATCGGCGAAGGCTCGATGGCGGTACGGCTGGTCTTCGACCGCCTCCAGTCCGCCGGGATCGCAGACGCGATCGAGCTCGGCACCGGCTCACCTCGCGCTTAGACCGAAGTTCTGAGGCAGGATCAACTAAAGGCACCCGGCAGAGCCAGCAGCACGACACCACCGGCCGCAACGCGACGCTCCGTGCTAGCTCCAGGAGACAAGCGGGAGAACTCTGACCCTCCGGACCGAGACGGTTCGCAGCTCAGGAGAACGGTCCTGCCGAGGCGCGCTTCCCGCCATTGGACCGGGACGAGGCGCAGAGCGACCTGAAGCGTGCTCGCAGGCGCCTGCACTAAGAACGCGACGGAGCCGGGTGTGCCGCCCGGCGGGGCCCCTCGTCAGCTTGTGCCGGCGCCGGGCAGCGGAACGTTCTGCAGCCTGATCTGGCCGCGTGCGAGCGCCCTGCCGCGCTCGTCGGTGATGGTGACAAGCCATAGTTGCTGGACACGGCCCTGCTGCAGGGGCTCGGCGATAACCTCGGCGCGGCCCGAGGTAGCCGGGCGCAGGAAATCGGTCGCATTGTGCACACCGACCGCGAACTGCCCGCGGTCCCGCACCGCCAGGCTGGCGCCGAGGCTGGCGGCGGATTCGACGGCGGTGGTGTAGACACCGCCGTGCACCACGCCCCATGGCGTGTGGTGATGTGGCCCGAGGTCGATGTGCCCGGCCACGCGGGTTCCGCCGGCCGCATCCACAACGAGGCCCGCTGCGGCAAGGAACCGGCTGGAAGCCTCAGCGCTGAGATCGACGCCAGCGTCCGGGCCGGGCTGGGTATTGGCAGCGTCCTGCATGACTTAGTCGTAGCAGAAGATGACTACTTGCCGTTGAGGTAGGTCGCCCCGGCCGGGGTGAGGAGGTCAGGCTTGCTCGCCGGGCTGGCCGCTCTGGCCGACGACCACATGAGTTGTCCGTTCGCCGGGCGCCGCGCACCACGTCCAGCTCGAAGGTGTCACCGGGAGCGGTCTGGAGCGCGCCGAAGCAGTCCCTTGACCTGACAGCTGTGACCGGACACGGTAAGAAGCGGATCGCGCCCCCCGCCCGGTAGATGAGCGGGCCGTCACTTCAGCGCCGCCTCAGCCGGGAGGCCCGCCGCGCAAGCGCGGGCGACATGCCATGATCCGTCTTGGGGGACCTGTTCCCGGGCGTGGGCGGCCAGGGAGCGGATCCGGAAGGCAGCCGTGATCTGCAGCGCGCCGACGACAAGGAGCCAGACGCCGAGCACGACCGCGAGCACCAGCAGCGAGATCCCGGGATAGACAAGGACCACGATGCCGGCCAGCACGCACGCCTGGCACCATCGAGGCAAATGAGCAAGTCACCTTCCTGCCGCTTCCCTGTGACCGTTACCCAGCTTCCGGTCACCCGCTGCCAGATCTGCCCATCGCACCGTCGCGTACCGGCCCGGCAACCTCACTGAGGTCCTGACCGAGCACTACCGTCGCGCCCATCCCAAGGCCCCGCACTAACCCCCGCAGCTACCGACGCCGATATCGGTCAGTCCCCGGGCTTTGCCACTGGGGTGAGCTCGGAGATCCGTAACGATGACGCAGCGTAGCCGAATCCCGGAAAGGCTAGCGCGTGTAACCGCCGTTATGGTCGACTCCAACGTCTAACGGCCTCGTCACATCAGGCGCACAGAACGAGGTGATCTGTAGTTCTCCGGGCATGGCCACGGCGTCGACTCGCCAGGGGCCGGCGCCCACGAGGAAGACGGGCAGAACAGGGAACAACCAAGTGCACCATCGAACCCTCACTCGGGGGCGCTGGTAGCGAAGTGCTCGCCGTAGGGGGTGCCAGCGAGCTGCTCGCCGATCAGCCGGGACAAGCGCAGCAGTGCGGTCCGGGGCCGGTAGTTGGCCACGATGCGCTGCGCCTGCCCGGCGGCGTTGCGGGTGACCAGGACGACGTTGCCGATCTGCCCGCCACCGCGGACCTGGGCGGTGTAATCCTCCAGGAAGCCGTTCTCGCCGTAAGGGCCGGCGAAGGTGAACTCCTGGGAGTCATAGAGCGCGCGGATGCAGGTCACGATGGACCGGACGGCCTCGGCGCCCTGCGCGGCGCCGTTCATCGCCGAGCCCTCTATGGTGACGTCGTCGGCCAGGCTGTCCAGCCAGACCGGATGGTAGTCGGTGGCCGGGACGCGGACGCCGTCGAAGCGAGTGACATATGCCGGCGTGCCTCCCCCGGCGAGCGTCTTGCCCTCGATGGACATGAGCAGTTCCTTTCGTGAAACCATAGCCGTGCCCTGCGCACGGCGGTGGTGCTGGCCAGTGGATCAGGTCCGGGCCGGCCGGTGCGTCGTTCACGGCCGCGAGCGGCTGCTGCGGGGCATCATGCATCCCGGGGGTTGTGCGCCGCGGCCGGTCAGCCCCGGTACGGGGCCAGGAACGCGGTCAGCGCGGCGAGCGTTTCCTCCGGAGTTTCCTCGGCGACCCAGTGGGCGCAGCCGGGGACGACCAGTGCCTGCACGTCGTCGGCGGCCAGCTTCATCGTGTCCGCGATCTGTTCGCCCAGGCTGTACTGGCCGCCGATGGCCAGGACGGGCAGGGTCAGGCGGCGTTCCTTGCGCCGCTGGTTTTGCGCGATGGTGGCATCCAGCGCGCGGTAGATCGCGAAGCTGGCGTGCAGGGCTTCGGGATCGGTGAGGGTGTCGACGTAGTAGCGGACGGCGTACTCGGGCAGCTTCCTGGCGGCCTTGGTGGCGAACTGCCAGCCGAAGTAGATCTCTTCCCGGCCGGTGGCGAGCTGGTCGTTGACTTCGGCGAGCCGGTTGAAGGCGAAGTGCCATAGCGCGTTGTTCAGGTGCGCGCTGGCGAACAGCGGCGGGGACGGGGACCACGCCGGGGAGGGGGGTCTCGGCGACCGCCAGCCGATCGATCCGGCCGGGGTGGTCGGCGGCCAGGGCGTAGCCGATCCACATCCCGGTGTCGTGGCCGGCCACGGCGAACCGCCGGTGCCCGAGCGCGTCCATCAGCGCCACTAGATCGGCGGCCAGGGTGCCGGTGTCGTAGCCGCCCTCGGGCCTGCCGGACAGCCCGGTGCCGCGCTGGTCGGGCGCCACGACGGAGAAGTCCCGGGCCAGCGCGGGCATCACCAGCCGCCAGGCGTACCAGGTCTGCGGCCAGCCGTGCACCAGCAGCAGCGGCGGGCCGTCGCCGCCGGTGACCACGTGCTGGCGCAGATCCCCGGTGTCGACGTACCGGCTGGTGAACGTGCCGGTGAACCCTTCCGGGAGGTGCGGTACCCCGGAGACCGAGCCAGGGCCTTCCGGGGTCGTGGCAGCAGATGAGCTCATGAGCATCCCCTTTCCCGAGACCTTGCGGGCTTTCGCCGCGGGACGCCGGACAGACAATCCACTCTGAGACCGCGTAACTGCTGACGACTCCGATCCGGCCCCTGCGACACCGGACGGTCACTTGCGGATCAAGGCTCGGCAATCGCCGGACTCACCGCCAGCATCTCTCCGCCTTGCGCTGCTGGCAACAGGCCGGGGCATGCCGAGGACGGCAACCGCTGCAACCCGGGCAGCCAGCAGCAACGGCGGTAGTCAATACCCGCCGTCGGCACCGCAACACTCGCGCAGACCCGCTACCGAACTTGATGTTGGCCGATGATAGCTCCCCACGAACGTTGCGAGCATGCGCGGGCGCGGGCCCGCTGGCTAGACGAGGCGATCCATTCCAAGTGCTGGCGGGACTGCGCCGATCTCGGTGGCTGTTACCGGCCCGCGTCTATGACGAAGCCACGGCCCAGGCCATCGACCTGCGACCGGTCACCACCGCCGCGAAGAACGCGCTGCGGCCTTGATGCGCACCCAATCGCAGGCCAGGGTAAGCGACCAGGGTAAACGCCCAGTGATGTCACTAGCGTGACGTGCCCGCCCGAGGGACGATCATGAGGCAGTACCGACTATTCCGCTGGCGCGGCAGGAATGCCGTTGGCCCGGAACGTGGGCCGGAGCCGACCGGTCCGGCCGTCCGCCGTCGTCAGCCGGTCCAGGAAGGTGAGGACTTATGTCCAGCGAAACCGAGATCCGTCCTTTCCGGGTCGATATGCCTGATGAGGCGATCGCCGACCTCCGGCGGCGCATCGCCGCGACCCGCTGGCCCGCTAAGGAACTCGTGGCCGACCGGTCGCAGGGTGTGCAGCTGGCCACGATCCAGGAGCTCGCCCGCTTCTGGGCGGCCGATTACGACTGGCGCGCGTGCGAGGCCAGACTGAACGCGCTGCCGCAGTTCACCACCGAGATCGACGGGGTGGACATCTACTTCATCCACGTGAAGTCGCGGCACGCGGGCGCGCTGCCGCTGATCATCACGCACGGCTGGCCCGGCTCGGTCATCGAGCTGCTCGGGGTCATCGGCCCGCTCACCGACCCGGCCGCGCATGACGGCTCCGCCGACGACGCGTTCGACCTCGTGGTGCCGTCCCTGCCCGGCTACGGCTTCTCCGCTGCGCCGGCCGAGGCCGGCTGGGACCCCGGCCGCATCGCGCAAGCGTGGGCGGAGCTGATGCGCCGCCTGGGCTATGCCCGCTACGTCGCCCAGGGCGGCGACCAGGGCGCCTGGGTCACCGACGCCATGGGCCGTCAGGCACCCGAAGGGCTAGCCGGCATCCACATGAACCTGCTCGTGACGACGGACGGCGCCACGCTGCCGACCGGAACCGAGCAGGAACGCGCAGCGGCCGACGCGCGCAAGGAATTCATGACCAGCGGCTTCGGCTACTTCCTTGAGCAGGCCACGCGGCCGCAGACGATCGGCTACGCCCTGCTGGATTCACCCCTCGCCCTGGCGGCCTGGATGCTCGACCACGACACCGACGCCTACTACAAGATCTCCCGCGCCTTCACCGACGGACAGCCGTCCGGGGGTCTCACCCGCGACCACATCCTGGACAACATCACCGTGTACTGGCTGACCGGCACCGGGGCCTCGGCGGCCCGGTCGTACTGGGAGCACGGACGAGCCCCCGCGGCCGGGCAGGCTCCCCCGCCGGTCAAGCTCCCGGTCGGCTTCACAGTATTCCCCGGCGAGTCCTTCCGCGCCCCTCGCAGCTGGGTCGAGCTCGGGTACCCCACCCTCAGCTACTTCCACGAGGCTGACAGGGGCGGTCACTTCGCCGCCTGGGAAGAGCCCGAGCTGTTCGCGACCGAGATCCGGGCGGCGTTCAAGCCGCTGCGCTAACGACAACCTGCACCTGGGAAAGTGAGAGAATCGGCTATCGGGTCAATCCAGAAAGGCGCGAAGAGGTAACAGCTTGACAGGCTGGCAGTCACTCTTCATGACGGTCATGTACTCTGAGTAACGACAGTGCACCGAGCATCCGTGCGACGATCCACCGGGTGTCCGGGTGTTGGAGTGCATGGACCGGGACCACGCTGCACCAGTCTCCACAGATTCCAGGCAGCGGCGATTTTCTACCCAATTTTCTACCCAAACAGGCAGCGAGGTGGAGCTGGAGAGGTTGTATCTCCTGGTCACAACCGATAACCGGAGTGCCCGGCCAGGGTGCGTCACCAGCTTCCCAAGCTGATAGTGCGGGTTCGATTCCCGTCACCCGCTCCAAGGTAAAACGCCAGGTCAACGACGTCTTACCGGCTAGCTTGGGCCTCTCACGGCCAGTCATTGGCTGCGGATTTCTCACAATTTCTCACATCTGACCTAACGCGCTCACGCGCCGATGGCGTCCCTGGCGGCTTCCAGGTCGCCCGGCCGGACCCGGATGTAGTGCTTGAGCGCGGTCGCGCCGCCGTCAGCGTGCCCGGCCCACGCGGCCACCACCGCGATCGGCACCTGACCCGAGTTGAGCAGGTAGGACAGCGCGGAGTGGCGAGCATGGTAGAAGGTGATCCGGCGGAGCCCGGCGGACTCTACGAGGCCGTAGAAGGCGCCGCGTAGCCGCTGCGTGTTGTAACCGGCACCGATCTCATCGGCGGCGACGTAGCCGCCGTGACTGCCTGGCCGGTACGCCTCTCCCGCTGCCATCCGTTCTTTACGCTGGAGCTTACGCAGCTCGCGCAGCGCCTTGACCGTGCCTTCATCGAGCGGGAGCGTCCGCTCGCCGGCGGGCGTCTTGGCGGTCTCCCGTTCGAGCACCTTACCGGCCACGATCACCTGCACGCGGTGACGGTGAGCGTGCACGCGGTCAGGTCCACTGAATCCCAGCGAAGGCCGGCCACTTCCTCGGGGCGCAGAGCCAGCAGGGACAGCCGCCATATCGCGTGGAGACGATCGCGGCGGGCGGTGTTCATGAAGGCCCGGACCTCATCGTCGGTCCACGGCGTGACCTTGCGGGGCCGCAGCCGAGGACCCCGCACGCCCTCAGCGGGATTCCAGGCCATCTTCCGGTCCCGTACGGCCTCCTGGAACGCCCGGCGCAGCACGGTCAGCATCATCTGCACCGACCGCGCCCCGAGCCCGGTGCCGGCCGGGCCGCCCTTCTTCCTGCCCATGGTGAGCATGAAATCGACCACCGCGTTGACATCGGCTGTGCCAATACTCTGTAGCTTGCGATGGCCGAGCTGTTCGCGGGGAACTCGCAGAGCGTCCTGATAAGCGCGCAGCGTGCCCGGTTCCACGCCGCGCCCGATCGCGGCGAGCCACTCGCTGAGGTACTCATCGAGCGTCGTCTTGTCCGGGTGGACGTATCGGCCGGTGCTGGATTCGGCCCGGATCTTCGCCAGCGCGTCTCGCGCCTCCCGCATCGCGTCGAACGTGTGCGTGATTTGCCTCCGCTTGCCGTCAGGCCCGCGCGGCGCGTCGGTGACGAACCGGTATCGCACCTCACCGGATTTCAGGGTGATCTTCTTGATCGGTTCCCTGGCGACTGATGATCTCCTGGGCGGCTCAATGCCGAGAACCCGCATCAGATCCGCTGTAGGTACCCGGTAGGAGCTGCCGATACACAGCACACGGCAGGGGAACTCATCCCGCCTGGCCAGTTCGTAGGCCGTCGAGCGGCCGAGGCCGAGCGCCCGGGCCGCGGTCGGCACGTCGACCGTGACCGGCAAGGCAAGCAGTTCGGCGCGGGTCAGCCCGTCTCTGGATACTGTCATGCGTGGCCGTCCGAGCCCTGATGCTGGCGTCCAGCCTGCCTCAGGCGTTCGACGGCCAGGTCGTCACTTTGAGTCACTTCTGTACGCGCACGCGCATCGCGCAAGTGCGTGCCTATTAGTGCAGACACGCGCGAGAGGTGCGCGTTCGCGTGCGCGACGGCGCTCACGGAACGTCACTTCCCGGGCTGGCTACGCGCCACATTCCGCGCTTGACCTGGATCACCTGGCCCCTTTCGGCGAGAGCGCGGAGCCGGTAGTTGACCCATCGGTGGCTCCTGCCCGTCGCGGCCACCAGGTCGGCCACCGGGACGCCTTGCTCAGGCGCGATGGACAAGGCGGCCCACAGCAGGGCGCCCGGGTCTGCGAGGCGTCCGCCACCGCGCCAGCTCGCCGGATCGGGCCAGTCCGGGCCATCATCGGGATCTGCGGGCCCCTCTCCGGTGGATGTGCCGAGCGCGGCGGCCGAGACTGGGTCCAGAGGCGGCCGGTAATCGGCGTACCAGCGCGCGGTGTTGGCGACGGCCTGGTCGGTGAGCAGGTAGGCGCGGGCGCGGCGGGGCGTATCGTGCTCGGCAGCCGAGATCAGGAACTTGCCCGGCGCATTGAGGGCGTGCGCATTCCACCCGGCGGCTAGCATGCCCTGCCCCAGGATCAGGTCGACGTCCTTGCGCTCACGGACGCGGAAGCAGACCCTGATGTCCATCTGGGAGCGCACCGCGCCCTGGCCCATCGCCTTCTGCGTCGGCCGCTGGGTCGCGGCGATCAGGTTGACTGCGACGGCCCGGCCGCGCCGGGCCACCGAGTCGGCGTCCTTGATCGCCTCGGGCGCCTCGTCGACCAGCTCGGCGTACTCGTCAATCAGGATGATCAGCGCGGGCATGTCCGGGGTGGGTTCCCAGACCCGCAGCCGGCGCTCGGCCAGCAGCGCGGCGCGAGCCTCCAAGATGGCGACCGCGTCGGCGAGCAGGGCGCGGGCTTCTTCTGGGGTGGTGGCCAGCCGGTCAATGCACGGGGCCCACGGCCCGAGCTCCATGCCTCTTTTGAGGTCGATGCCCCAGATGACTACGTCCTCGCAGGCGGCCAGGTTGCCCATGAGCACGTTGAGCCAGCCGCTCTTGCCGCCCCCGGTCGCTCCCCCGGCCAGGCCGTGTCGGCGCAAGAACAGCACCCGGCACGGGGTGGCGTCCTCGAACGGGCCGAAGTCGATGGGCTGGGTGATCGAGGTGACCGATGGGCCGGGCCAGGGGATGGCGTCGGCGTGCGGGTCCATGTCCAGCACCCGCAGTTCGCATCGGTTGGCCAGGTCGTCAGGGGTGGGGTAGACGCGGACGGCTCCCCGGTGCGTGCCCAGGCCCGATTCCAGGGCGGGAATCTTGGCGATCACGTCGGTGATGGTCTGGCCGCGGGCCAGGCGCAGCCGGGCCCGCCAGCCCCACACGTCCACCAGGGCGGACATGACCTGTGATCCGGCCAACCCGACCGCGGCGGCGATCTCCGGCCAGACCTCGAGTTTGCGCTCGACGCGGACCCGGGCGCGGCGACGGCCGTGCGCCCACCACGGCACCGCTAGCACCAGTCCTCCGGCCGCCAGGATCTGCGACATCGGCGTGATGAACGGGCCGAGGACGGCGCCGGCGGTCACCCACCCGCCGGCGGCCAGTACAGTCACGACCGCGTACAGGCGTTCGGCCAACGTGGGGAGGACCCGTCCGCCGAGCGCGACCAGCACAGCTGCCGTCACGGTTGCCAAGACCAGGACCAGCGCCACCCATTGCCGGTGGCTGGCGTGCAGCCAGCAGGCGAAGCCGAGGATGGCGGCGGCCGCATACAGCGGGGCGAGTTCGGAGCGGTACCGCCACACCCAGCGGAAGACCAGCACGATAGCGGGTTCGGGGAGCTGGTCGTTGCCAGTGAGGAGCATCATGGGCTGCATGCCGCCGCGGCGTATCCGCCGTGCCTGGCGGCGCATCCTGCGCGGGCTGTTCACAGGCCGCTCCCCGGGTTGGTCGGGAGCTGGCCGCGGGCGGCGAGTTCGTCACGCAGGTAGGACAGCGGGTCGGGCTCGCCGTCGCGGTGGGCGGTGATGACGGCCCGGGCGGCGGCGAGCAGGTTCGCCCGGTCCAGGCGGGTGTCGGCCAGTTCGGCGTGAAGCCGGGTGATCTCGGCGGACAGGGTCGGCGTGTCGGCAAGCGCGGCCTCCAGGTGCTGCCGGATCTCGGCGAGGGTGGGAATGGCGGTGGAGAATCCGGCGATCATGTGCCGCGCCGTCTGGTCAATGGCCTTGCCTTTAGGTGATCTGCCAGGGGTAGAGCAGGTGAAACTCGATTCGGCGGGTGACGTTGGCGACGCTGGGCTCGCCGGGCTTGCGGGCGGGGAAGTCGCCGGCCTTCTTGGTTTTCCGAGGGCTGGCGCGGTCCGGGCGGTCGCGGACGAAGAATCCGGGCATGAGGATCTTCAGCAGGAACGTGGCGAGGGCGCGGTCGAGCTGGTCAGGGGGGAAAAGCCGCGACGGTGTCCGTCGCGGCGGCCAGGGCGTGCGGGAAGCTGATCCTTGCCGGGGGAATGCCCGCCGCGTTCACCGCGATGCCGATGATCCGGCAGATGGCCTGGTAGACGGCGAACAGCGCCCACATCTCCTGGGCCACGCCCTCGGGGTCCTTCGACCGCAGGACGGGCTGTCCTTCTCCCATGTCCGTCTTGTGATGGCCGATGACGGTCTCGCATCCCCAGCGGTCCGGGTAGCAGCACGCCAGGTCCAGCGCCGGATACTCCTCCACGTCGAGGAGATCGGTGACCAGGGCGAACACCTCCGATGTCGCCCCGGTGCCGTCTTCCGCGGCGGTGTGCACGGTGTACTCGATGACCCGCACCGTCAGGACCGGGCCGTCGCTCTTGCGGGGCGGCTTCAGTTCCGCGAGGTAGGTGCCGTCCGGCAGGGCTGTCACCGGCTTCAGGGTGAAGGACGCCGAGGCGCGCCACAAGATGTGCGCCCCGGTGGCGAGGAAGGCGCGGGCCAGGGACCAGGACAGGAACTTCCGGTCCGCCAGCACCAGCATCCCCGGGCCGAAGCAGCCCAGGAGGTCCAGGGCCAGCGGCTGTTCCGCGGTCCGGTACGGGCCCATGGCCGCCCCGAGCAGGCTCCCGGTCCCCGACTCGGCCGCCGCCACCCACCGGACCTGCGGGAACGCCCCGTCCCGGGACTGGTTCGAGGGCCGGCCGAAGAACGCGTCATTTTCCCTGCTGTCCGGCACGTCCGTGGTGGACCCGTCCATCGAGACCACGCGCAGCCCGCAGCAGAACACGCCCGGCGCCCCGTCCGCTCCTGCCGGCCCCGCCACCTGCTCGAACAGCATCCGCACCGGGTCCGCGCCCAGTTTCCCGCGCCCGCGGGACAGCGAGGAGATGTTCGGCTGCTTCCACCGCCGGCCCCCGCCGGCATCAACCCAGCCGTCCGGGTCCAGCTGCCCGGCCAGCAGGTCCGCGCCCCGCCGCTGGTGGAACAGGCCGTCGGCCAGCTTGGCCATCACCAGCCCGTACCCGCAGTTCCGGCCCCGGAACAGCCACAAGGCCAGCACGAAGTACACCATCAGCCGGGCCGGCAGCAGCCGCCGCCGCTTCTCCCGCGTCCCGGTCAACCCGACGACCTTGTCGACCAGATCCGGCGGGAACGCCCTGGTCAGAACCCCGATCGAGATACGGTCCGGCAGCCACCCGTCCGGCGGCAGACCCTCAGAACCATCATGAGCCACAAAACGATTACACTATCACATCATGCCTTAAGGCAAGGCCATTGACCCCCCTGCCGCCGACGGCAGGCGCGCGGTAAGTGGTCTTACCGTCGCCAGTCCGCTTCAGCTCGATGCTCCGGACCCGGAAGCCAAGGATGGACCCGGTAATGGCGTGCATTCCCTCATGGGCCATCACTTCGAAGTGCTTTGCGATCGACCAGAGGCTCTTTGCGTAGACCACCACGAACGCTGCGATCCCGATGGCTGCAGCATCGTGTCCCGGCAGCGGCGTCTGGGTAATGCCCACGCCACCGATGTAACGCAACGATGACGGTCCGTCAATCCCCGGCAAGCTGGATGAGCCACTCGCCCGCCAGGCCGCCGGGTTGCGCCGCTTGGCCGGGGCCGACCTGGGAGCGATCCCGGAGTGGGTCGAGGAGGGGCGGCGGCGGAGGGATGCCGCGAACATGCCGCCGTTTTCGCGGAGTTTGCTCTTATAGGGGGCGATATCTCGTATAAGGGGGCAATGTCTCGTTGCCCGCTTCCGCCGTGCCCGGTCCTGGCACACTGACGCGATCGAGATCGACTCGCGACGGGAGACCCGATGGCCAGGCGTGAAATGACCGAAACCGAGGAGCAGCGGCTATACAGGTACAAGCAACGACGAGATGAGTACATCCGCGAGATAGTCCACTCGGCACCTCCGCTTTCTGAAGAGAAGAAAGCGAGACTCGCCGTCCTCCCCGCCCCGGCGGCAGAGGAGTACACGCGCAACAAGACGCCATGACCCGCCGCCCGGTTCCCGCCCCGGAAGAGTGCGCGCAAGAGCAGCTCAGGCTCAGGAATGCGCGCGCGAACGCATATGCGGAAAGATTCGTGCTCACCGCGCGGACGGAGGTCACCGACCGGATGCTGATCTTCGGCCAGCGGCATCTGCGGACGATCCTGGCCCAGTACGCGGCCCACTACAACGGGCGGCGCCCCCATCGCAGCCTTCAGCTCCGCCCGCCCCGGCCCGACCACCCTGTCGCTCACCTTTCCCAGGCGCGGATCCAGCGTCGGCCCGTCCTCGGCGGCTTCCTCAGCGAATATGAGCGGGCCGCATAAAGCCCAGGTCAGGACTCGCGGCCGAGTTCTGGAACCCAACAGGGAGCGATACCAGCCATCGCGACGGCTGCGGTGATGATCACATCGGCCAGCTCATCCAGCACTTCGTCACGGGTCGCGCACGTCCCCTTCCGCAGGTTCCACCCGTTCATGCCGATCAGCGCCGCCGCCTCGCCGGTCTCCTCGGCCAGCTCGAGTATGCGGACCTCGGGCGCGACCTCGCTATGGAAGGCATGCGAGCGGCCGATCTGCTCCCACATCTGCTCCTCCAGATGGTATTGCGGTGAGCGTGACGTATCGCTCGGGTCAGTTGCACCGTAGTTATCCCGGGAGGCGCGCTCGTGAATGCGGCTCGGTCGGGCCGGTACTTTCGGTGCGTGACCGATCCCCACAGGTGGGTGGTCCACGGCGAGCGGATCGTGGACGACACCCCGCACGTCCGTGTCAGCCTGGCCGATGTACCGGCGATACAACTTTCGTGTACTTCTGATGCACCCGCCTTCCCGGTCATGCGGGTCTCCGGCCGATGAGGCCGATGGTGGTGGCGATAAGCAGGTCGTGCCGGGCGTCGCTGAGCGCGTGGTGTACCGGGGCTGCTGGGCGGGGAGGACGGTGCTGATCCGGCTGGCTTCTTGCATGAGGTCGCATGTGAAGGCGGGGATTTCCGGCTGCAGGTCGCTCATCGGTCCGAACAGCTGGCACAGCACGACTGAGGTGCACGGCAAGAGCTGCGGTCCGCTCGTCGCGCGTGCCCCGCAATCCGCCCGGCAGGCGAGGTATTCGACGTAAGCCTGCAGCTGGGCGCTGCCGCAGAACATGACCGCGAGGCAGAAAGGTGTCCGCGTCCGGGCCAAGCTGCCCGGCCCTCTGCCAGGCGCGGAACACCTAGTCCATGGCGTCGATGGCCAGCTGCGGGCAGGTCCCCGGCTTCGCGGTTGACCTGCTGCTGGCGGCGGAGGAGATCGCTGTCGGCGACCGACCCCGCGACAAGCGGCGGCGAGGCACTGTAGAAGTCATCGTTCGCTCCATAAGGTGGCCAAGCACCGTTTCCGGGTCGTCGGGCCCGGCTGCGCCGGCCGCGTCCCGCCAGGCCTGGTTCTCCGGCAGCTCCTGGCCGAGCAGCGCCGTAAGCAGCCCCATCATGCCGCCGAAGGCTGCCCTCGGCCGTGGCTGCGGCTCCAAGAAGCCGTTCGCGCGCTGGTTGCGCCATGTCCGCCTCCTGTAGGTCCGGATCAGTGCGGGGTTTCAGCCGTATCGGAGGGCCTGCGGCGTACCTCGGCGGTCGCTGGCACGCGCCCGGAAGGGTGTCAGAGCCGCAGGAACATTGCGTCGAGCCCGATCAGGCCTAGTGCCTTGCCGTATAGCTGGCGCATCTGGGTGAGCACGTCGGCTTGCTGGACCCGCTCGATGATCTGGCCGTCTTGGACCCGGGCGTAGTCGAAGAAGCTGGCCTGGAACGAGCGCTTGGTGGCCGGCGCCCCGTAAAGCCGTCCGGTCGCTGTCCCGCGGACCGTGCCGTGAGCAAGGGCAACATCCCCGTCGGCGAGGATCTGGGCCAGTTCCACCCTGAGATCGGGAAGGCCCTTCCAGACCTGGCGGACCGATTCCTTCGCCTCGTCCCAGCCTACGAACCCATGGGTGAACCCGACGCAGTTCTCTCGGTAGCGGGCAGCGTCCACGAACCGGCCCGCTTCCTCGAGATCCTGGCGGTTCACGGCCTCGATGAACCCCCGGTAAACGCCCGCGGGCCCGGTATTCGTGCTCTGGTCGGCTATGCTCATGCGGATCCTCCTCAAGCTTGCATCGCGTCGCTGGACTCGCCCGATGTCGTTGATCGTGATCTCCGGCACCAGGCGGCCGGGCAAAGGCTGGTGCCGGACCGCTCATGGCATGAACACCCGGTGGCACATCCACAGCGCGATAGCGCCCGCGGCTGACCAGGCGGCTACTCTTATCCAGTTAGAGCGGACAAGCAGGCTGAGTACCCGCCCGTCGAAGCCGCCTGCCAGCGCCCGATGCTGGCGGGCCTGTAGCGCTGCCGTGGAAATGATCACGACCAGGAGCAGTGCCAGCTCGCCTGCCGGCGCCCACAGCGGGACCTGGCTGGGCCGGGACAGCAGCAGGCCGATGCCGCCCGCCGCCGCAGCCAGCACCCCCGGGACGACTACCAGCACGAAACGGCGGTTGTGCGCAGTCTCGTAGCGGGGGAGGGCGTCGTTGCCCACCAGCGCCAGGAGCGGGTAATTGAGCAGTTGCATAGTCCACAGCACGCCCGCCATGAAGATGGTGGCAGTGGTCTCCAGCGTGAGGAAGGCTTGCCCGGTGTCCATGATGAATCCTCCGGCTGCTCGCGCCAGATATTATCAGAGTCCTGATTATCTGTCGACTGACGATATTATGGATCTTCCGCTTCGCCGCGGCGCGGGCGAGTTATCGAGACCCAGGAGAGACAAGATGGCCCGGGCACCCGATCGTCGCGGCCCTGAGCGAGCCCCCGCGGCCGCTCCGGCGCTGCCGCCCTCCATGCGCGACAGGGTGCCGTTCCTGCTCTATAGGACGTCCGAGATGTCGCACTCTCTCGCCAACGAGATGCTCGCCGAGATGGAGCTCAGCGCCCGCCAGGCCGGGATCCTGACCATGGTGACCGAACTCGAGCCCATGACCCAGAAGGCCTTGGGAGACGCCCTCCGGATCGACCGGACCACCATGGTGACCCTCCTTGACGATCTCGAGGACAAGGGATACCTGATACGGCGGCGCCATCCCCGCGACCGGCGGGCCTTCCTCGTTTACCCGACCGACTCCGGTCGCGCCGCCAAGGTCGCGGCCGTGCGGATCCTGGACGAACAGCAACGCCGTTTCCTGGCACCCTTGACCCCCGCCGAACGCACACAGCTTGCCACCCTGCTCAAGCGACTCACAGCAACTGACAGCCAGCGCCGGGACAGTGACGCCGCCGGGTAGTCGGCCGCTCAGGACTCATGGTGCTGTTCGTCATTTGTGTTGCGCGGTCCAGGAGTACCGCTTGCGCCGCCGGCCTACGCCACCGCCAAGCTGCACGACGCCCGCCGCTGGCCGCGCCGTTCGCCGCGGCCACCCTCGTGGCGGGGCAGGCCTGCTGGTCTTCGCCGGCCCGGCCTGGGCGCAGTAGCCCTGTCGGCCTGCGCGGTGACGGTATTTATGCTGGTCAGCTCAGACGAGCCCGGCTGAAAGGCTGACCGGTGCCGCTGTCGATGTAGTCCCGCAGGCTGGGCAGGTACTGGTCCCAGCCGGTCCGGCACATGTCGTAGCACTCGAGCCGGGGGCTCAGGCCTTCGTGCCGGAACCTCACGTCGCATCCTCCCGTGTCCGGCTCGCTGAGTGTGAAGGCGATCGTGGTGCCCACCCAGTCGGGCAGGAAGGCGCAGGACTCGACATCCCAGATCACCGTGGACGGGCGGCTGGCCTGCTTGACCCGCAGCACCAGCGGGTCCTCGATGCCCTCGAAGGTGATCCGCAGTTCGCCCCCTCGGCGGCAGATCCGGCGGCGGGCACCCACCATGACGCGAACTCGGCCGGCGTCGTCAAGGTCTCGAATACCCGCTCCGGGGACGCGCTGAGGTGGACCTGCTTGGTGTAATCGTCGGTGGCCGTCACGATTGTCTCCTATCTGTCGTCGCGATCTGTCGTCGCGCCGGCCAGATAGACACCGGCCGCCCCGCTAACTGGGCGGCAGGCCGAAGCGGGGGAGGACGCTGTTCCTGAAGCGGGTCATCGCCTCGATCCGGCTGCCCCGCAGGGTAAGCACGAGCAGCCCGTTCGCCTGCGCGTCCTGCTCTCGCGCTTCCCTCAGGTAGGCGCCGAAGGCGAGCTGGCCGTTGGCTCGGGTGGGGACAAGGTCGTAGGTGCGCCCGTCCCGGAACGCGATTGTCTTGAGGAACCGGGCGATCAGCTCGCGGCCCTGGTATTCCAGCGGCGCCGGCGGCATGGTCAGCCACGCATCCTCGGCGAACAGGGCGATAATGCCGTCCACGTCGCCGGTTTCGTAGGCCCGGCTGAGCCGCTCGATGAGCTGCTTCTGGCTGGCGGACTCGGGCGCCAGGGGCGGTTCGGCCGGCTGCGGTAGCCCGTGGTGCATGCTGGCGCGGGCGCGCTTGAGCGCGCTAGTCACGGACTCCTCGGTGGAGCCGAGGATCTGGGCCGCCTCACTGGCGGCGAACCCGAGTACATCGCGCAGGATCAGGACCGCACGCTGCCGTGGCGGCAACCGCTGTACCGCGACGATGAAGGCGAGCGAGATCGATTCACGCATCTCGTACCTGGCCTCGGGCCCGGGCCCGCCGTCGGCCAGGCCGTGCAGCAAGGTATCGGGATACGGCTCGAGCCAGGTTACCTCGCCCAGCCGGGTCGGCTCAGGCGGCTGGGGTCCCGGCGGCGGGATCGTCCCCTGACGCCGGCGAGCCGATCGCCGCGCGTTCAGGCAGCGTGTGGTGACGATCCGGTACAGCCAGTCCGGACCGAGGCGCGTCCCTCGAAACCGCTCAGCCCCTGCCAGGCCGCCAGCAGCGCGTCCTGCATCGCATCCTCGGCGTCCTGGACCGAACCCAGGATCCGGTAGCAGTGCACCTGCAGTTCCCGCTGGTAAGGACCGACGAGCTGACGGAACGCCTCCCCGTCGCCCGCCCGGGCCAGGTCGATCAGCTCCGCAGTCACGGCGATATCGTCGCATACCCGCGCCGCCCGATGCGCCCAGTTGACGGCCGCCCCGGTGTCTATCCTGTCAACCGACGACCGAACGGAGACCACCGATGTCCACCTACCTGTTCACCTTCCGCGCGCCGCCGCGCTACGCGCCTTCCGCCGGCACCTTCGAGGCGTGGTCGACCTGGCAGCTCGAGCTCGGCGCCCGCCTCAAGGACCGCGGCAACCCGGCATTCGCCGCGGCGGCGCTGGGGGCCAGCGCGGCCGATACGACCCTGGGCGGCTACTCGCTGATCCGGGCCGGCAGTCTCGACGCGGCCGTGACGCTGGCTCGCGGCTGCCCGCTGCTCAGCCAGGGCGGCGCCGTCGAAATCGGCGAGCTGGCCAGCCATGATGAACGCTTCGATCACTGGCTCGACACGATAGGAACCCGTCATGCCTGAGATTTCCCCGGTTAAGATTACCATGCACATCCCGGCGGCCCCGAAGATGTCTTCCCCCACTTCACCGATCCCGCCCGGTACGTGCAGTGGATGGGCAGCGAAGCCACGCTGGAGCCGGTACCCGGCGGCGTATACCGCATCCGCATGCCCGACGGGTTCGCGGCCGCCGGCGAGTTCCTTCAGGTCACCCGGCCACGCCGGGTAATCTTCACCTGGGGATTCGCCGATGACGAGGCAGCCCAGCGCACCAAGCACCAGCAGGGCGAGACGCCCAGCGCAAGCGCCATGCCGCCCGGCAGCACGCGTGTCAGGAATCGATCCGGTCACCGAGGCCCACGAACTGTCACGAGGATCAACAGCTGGAGGACGCTGTTGCGGCGCAACTCCAGGCCGGTGTCCACACCGGCCAGCTCAGCGCTGAGTGCGCTGGGCCGGCTGAGCGTGATCGCGTGCGCCGCCAGCGGTGCATAGTTCAGGCCCACGCCGACCATCCAGATCCGAGCAAGTGACCGCCGAGACTGGAGGCACCTGCCACGAGCCAGCTGCCGAACGCCGCCGCAGCAACCACTCCGGCGACGAACTCCGCCAGGACGATCCGCGGACGGCGCGTCGTGCCCCGGTGCCGTACATGTCGATCGCCGCGAGCCGTCTTACATTCACGTCGGGCCATTACGTCACGGGCGGGCGGCCCCGGATAGGACCCCCAGGCTCGCTGAAATCCTCAAGTCGCAGCCGTTCCAGTATTGCGCTGCGGCCAGGAAACAACGAATCGAAGAGAATATGCCTGGGGGCCGGGTGGTGCTGGCCCCAGCCCCCAGGGCGTTGGTCAGTCTTGTGCTGCGTAGAAGATGACGTGTTCGGTCTTGATCTTGTTGTCCTCGTCCAGGAGGTACAGCCTGGCGCCGGGCAGCGTCACCGTCCCGGCGCCGAAGTCCGCCTGGACGGCCAGCATGAGCAGCGCGTTGCGCTGGTCGCCGGTGCTGGCGAGTATGCGCAGGGTGCCGGGCACGACGGCCTGCGCGAACTGGGTCAGGCCGGTCATGTAGTCATCGGCGCCGGTCAGGTCGGTGGCCGGCGGCATAGGCTGTGTCGTGGTGGCGGTGACCCTGACGTCGGGCGCGAGGCCCCCTCGTGCGGTGTCATAATCGTGGTTGGTCCAGGCTTCGACGTGCGCGCGGGCGATGGTGACGGCCGGGGATTCGTTCTGGGCGGACATCGGGATTCTCCTTTTGGCGGCTAGCGGATCTGCGGTATTACTGCTGATCTAGACGGCGGCCTGCCGGGAAGACTGGGCGGCTGGCGAGCGCCCAGTTCCGGGCCGCGCCGTCGTCTGTACTGGCCCGCGGGCGCGGAGCTGGAGGAAGCGGCGATGGGAGGGGTGCGCGGTGACGGCGGAACTGCTCGCCCTGGCACAAGCCGGAGACGAACACGCGTTCGGCCAGTTGGTCGATCCGTACCGGCGTGAGCTTCAGGTGTATTGCTACCGGTTTCTCGGCTCGGTGGCCGACGCCGAGGACGCGCTGCAAGACACCTTGCTATCGGCCTGGCAGCACCTGGCCGGGTTCGAGGGACGCGCGTCGGTGCGGACCTGGCTGTACCGGGTCGCCACGAGCCGGTGCCTGGACGCCCTGCGCTCGGCCCGCCGGCGCCCGCCGGTGACCGGGCCGCCAGCCGGGCTGGAACCGCCGGAGCCGACCCGGCTCGGTGAGCTGCCCTGGCTCGAGCCTTACCCGGACGACCTGCTGGCGGGGCTCGCTGACAGCGCACCCGGCCCGCAGGCCCGGTATGAGTCCAGGGAAGCGATCTCGCTCGCCTTCATCACCGCCCTGCAGCTGCTGCCGCCCCGCCAGCGGGCCGCCGTCATCTTGCGCGATGTCCTGGGGTTCCATGCCAGCGAGGCGGCCCGGATCCTGGACACCAGCGAGGAATCGGTGACCAGCGCGCTCAAGCGCGCCCGCGCGGCGCTAGAGCGCCACCAGCGATCATCAGGGCGGAAAGAGCCGGCCCCGCTGCCCGGCTCTGCCGCCGAGCAGCAGCTGGTGGAGCGGTTCACCCGGGCCTTCGAGACAGCCGACGTGGACGGCATCATCGCCTTGCTCACCGAGGACGTCTGGCTGACCATGCCGCCGCTGCCGATGGAGTACCAGGGACGCGAGCTGGCAGCCCGGTTCCTCACCGCCACGGCGCTCCGGCCCGGCTGGACCGCCCGGCTGATACCGGCCCGGGCCAACGGCCAGCCCGCCCTCGGCTTCTACGCCCGCGACCCGGACACCGGCAGCTTCTACACGGTAGGGCTGATGGTCCTCACCCTTTCGGGCACCCAGATCTCCGCCATGACCCGCTTCGACCCCGGCACCCTGCCCCGATTCGGGCTCCCGGCAACCCTCGCAGACTGAGCACGCGGGGACGGCTCGGCACGACCGGGCAATGATCTGGCGACCTGCCCAGGTTCGCGGAAGAGAGCGTGCACGCGGCCGCTGCTGATCACCGGGCTGGCCCTGCAGGCCGCCGGGTTGGCCTGGATCGCAGACATGGCCACCGCAAGCGGCGGCTATGCGCGGTTCGTGGCTCCGCTGATCATCGCCGGCGCCGGCATCTCGATGGCGCTGCCCGCCACGGCGACCGCGGCGCTGGGAGCGGTGCAACCGGCGGACATCGGCCGGGCATCCGGCGTGAACAACACCCTGCAGCGGTTCGGCGGCGCATTCGGCGTCGCCATCGTGACCGCGGTATTCAGCGCCCACGGGCATCTGGATTCTCCCGCCAGCGCGGTCCGGGTACCGGCCCGCGCTGGCGGTATCAGCGGGCCAGTCCCTGCTCGGCGCCGTGGCCGCCACGGCCGCTGCTACGGCTCATCAGCCGGCCAGTGCCCGGCCGGAGGCGGACCGGGTAGACGCTGCCATGGGCGATCCGGCAGGACTCCAGACAGCCCGCAGCTAACACCACTGTCCGGCAGCTTCCCGCCTGTTCCCATGACTGGGGCCCGGCGGGAAGCTCTCGCCGGCACGGACCTGGCCAATCACGGCCGGGATGGCCTGAGGTGAACGCACGTGAATGCCACCGGACGCCGGGACTGGGCGGTCCCTGGGATGGCCAGCGGAGGCCTCAGTGCGGCGGACCGGTTGAGAGCGGCGACGGCCCAGGTGAGCTACAGGCCGGAGCTGTTGCCTCATCCGCATCAGGTGTTGGCCATGTGGGCCCTGCACGGCGAGGATGGCTGCGTGAATAGGCGCGATCGCGCACGCCGGCGGCAGGGTTCAGCACTGGAGGTTGATCACGTTGGGTACGCGTGCAGAGGGGTTGGCGATGCGGCCGACGATGTCGGCGGAGTTGTCGCGGCGGGTCATTGATGCCGCGGTGGCCGAGGCGGTGGCGGTGGCGGTGGCGGTGACGGTGGTGATCGTTGATGAGTCGGGGGTGCTGAAGGAGCTGCGCCGGATGGACGGGGCTTCGCTGATCAGCGTGCAGACGGCGGTGAGCAACGCATACGCCGCGGCGGCGATCGGGATGCCGCCGGACGAGTTCTACGCGGCGATCGAGTCGGATGGCGCGGCGGTCGCCTCGTTCGCTACGCGTCCGGGGCTGGCGCTGATCGGCGGCGGCATCCCGGTGGTGGCGGACGGGCAGGTCGCCCGGGCCGTCGGGGTGGCCGGGGCGATGACGGCCGCCGAAGACCGCCGGATCGCCGAGGCGGCCATCGATCGTGCCCGGCGTCAGGGGGCCCGGCGTTAGGGGCCGGGCGCGGTGACCAGGCTGCTGCCGCCGGCCGTTGCTGTTCAGGAGTTCGGTGGCGGTGATCCGCTGGCAGGCGTGCCCGGCCATACTGACCGCAAGGTCCGCTCTGCCCAGTCATCAGGCAGGTCAGAGGTGGCCAGGTACCGTGCACAGAAGGATCCGATGAGCATGCTGGCCAGCACGTCCGGCTCCGCGGACGGTGGCAGCTCACCGGCGTTCACGCCGTCCTGCAGGGCATGGCGCAGCAAGGCGCGGCGCGGTTCGACGAGGCGGTTCCGGAAGGTCTCCAGCAGCTCCGGATGACGGCCCTCTTCAGCCAGGAGGGTCCCGAGGACCGCCATCGCGTTCGCGCGCAGCAGGTTGCGGTGGAAGTTCTGCAAGATCGCTAGGATGCGTGCCCGGGGCGGCCCGGCCAGCACGGGGAGGCCGGCGATGCGCAGCGAATCGATGACCGCCCCGGCCAGCCGGGCTTTGCCCGCGAATCTGCGCCGCACACTCGGCACGGTCGTGCCTGCGGCGGCGGCAACCGACTCCAGGGACATCCTGGCGTAGCCCAGCTCGCGAAGCTGCTGCTCCGCCGCGGCCAGGATGGCCCTGTCCAGGTCGGGGTTCCTCGGCCGTCCTGCGGGCCGGGCGCTGGCAGCTGTCACGGCTGATCCTCCTTGCAGGTCAGCGCCTTGCTATTACATTCCGGTAGGGAACCAGAATATAATTATGGAGCGGGGCCGATCACGAGGAGGAGCAACCGTGACGATAAACCCACTGCCCGACGCTGCCGTGGTACGGGTCTCCCGCGGCAACTTCGCCCCGGCCCGGTTCGCCGAGGTCCGTGAGATGACCATCGCGACTGGCCGCTACCTGATCCCGGCCATCTCCAGGCTGCCCGGCCTCATCAGCTACTACGCTGCAGCATCACCCAGCGGGTCGATGGTCCATGTCAGCATCTGGAAGTCCGATGAGCAGGCCCAGCAGATGAGCCGGCTCAAGGAGATGATCGCCGATGCCCGCCATGACGCAGAAGCAGCGGGGGTCACCTTCATCCCCATCGTCAACTACCCCGTTAACTGGGCTATCTGATCACGAGGCTGGACCTGGATGATGATCTGCCGCCTGTGGCGAGGCTGGACAACGAAGGACAACGCCGACGCATACGAGCGCATCGTGCGGGGCCAGGTGATCCCCGGCATCGAAGCGAGGGGCATCGCGGGGTTCCGCTCCATCGATCTGGTGCGGCGCGAGCGCGATCATGACGTCGAGTTCATGACCCTGATGTGGTTCGACACGCTCGGCAGCGTCAAGGAGTTCATGGGCGAGGATTACGAAACAGCACACGTGCCGGCGCAGGCGCAGGCGGTGCTCACCGACTTCGACCGGCGATCGGCCCATTACGAGGTGCTCGATCGCCGCGAGCAGCCTGGCTAGTTCCGCCCGTTGGCCGTGGTGCCGGGCGACAACCAGGCATACGAGCGAAACAGCGCCCAGTTTCCGGTTCGACAGGCGTCACCACTTACGACAGGCCATGTCGGCATGACCGAAGGATGGGACTCATGAGGAAAATCATCGAGTACACGCTGGTCTCCATCGACGGGGTTTTCGCAGGACCGCACGTCAGTGGATTCATGGACTACCGGGATGACGCATACATCAGAGACGGCCTGGGCCAGCTGATGGCATGCGAAGCGATGTTGATGGGCCGGACGACTTATGAGAACTTCGCCACGATCTGGCCCGGGCGCATCCACCCCTGGGCGGGCAGGCTCAATGCCATCAAGAAGTACGTCTTCTCATCGACGTTGGAACGAGCCGAGTGGAACAACTCGGCCATCGTGAGGGGGGACGTCACGGCCGAAGTAACCAAGCTCAAAGAACAGGACGGCGGAGATCTCCTCGTGTACGGTCATGGCCTGCTAGCAGAAACGATCTTCAAGCAGCACCTGCTCGACGTGCTCGACATCTCAATTCATCCCGTCTTCGCCGGTTCCGGGAAGTCGCTGTTCCGTGACGGCCAGACCGCGAACATGAAGCTCGTCTCGACCAAGAGCTTCTCGAATATCGTGAAGCTCACCTATGAGCCGCAGTACTGAACGCGACCCGTGCCAGATCAAGCCTTCAGGGCCGTGATCAGCGAAGACGGTCAGCGGGTGACGGCTGCAGGAATCACGGTCATCTACACAACAAGGGTCGTCAATGACCCACGCAGAAGGCTTGCCGCTCCAGACATCGTCGTGGCTCCGACCAGCCGGCAGGTGCTGACCGGGGCCGATCCGGTCCTCGGTACAGCACCGAACTACGACCTGCCCGAGCCGTAGCCTCCGGCCGGCGCCGACAGCCCGAGAATCCCGGCTGGCGTGATTGGCGCGCTGGCCGACGTGCTCTGCAGACGGGCGTGGGGTACCAGACGGGCGTGTGGGGTACCAGACGTTTGCATGGGCTGTGACCGGACCGAGCGGGACGGCCGCCGGTCAGCACCGAGATCGCCGCGCTCATCGAGCGGCTCGCCACCGGGAACAGCGCCTGGGGATCCAGGAGAATCCAAGGCGTGCTGCTCAAGCCCGGCCACCGGGTCAGTGCATCCACTATCCGCAGGGTCCTGAAGGCCCTGAAGATTCCCCCGGCACCGGAACGGCGCACCGACGCGACCTGGCGGCAGTTCCTGCACGCACAAGCCGCGACGATGCTAGCTGCCGGCTTCTCCCACGTCGATTGCGCGGTGACCTGCGGCGCCTGTACTGTTCGGCCACCTCCGCGGGCTCCGCTGACGGCGGTGACTCAGCCCAGATCAACAGGGTGCAGCGGGATGACCTCGGTGGTGATCAGGCCCGCCTCGACCAGCGGGAACCCGGCCAGGATCCCCGCGGCTGCTTCCGCGTCGGCGACCTCGAGCAGGAGCACGGCCCCGGGGCGACCTGGGCTCCAGGCGCCGGTCAGGGTGCCGCGCGCCTTCTGCTCGCGCATCGCCTCGGTCTCGAACGGGACGAGCCGGGAGAACTCATCGGGGTCCCCGCCCGCGGCGGGGCGGCAGATGACCAGGAACTGCACGCGTCCGTCCCTCGCCTAGGGCTGGAAGCCGGACTCGGTCCAGCGCTTGAACACCTGGACCCTCTCGGCCGGCCAGGCGCCGTCGCAGGGCATGGTGCCCCCGCTGAGCTGCCCGAGGATGCCGGCGGCGTGCGCCTGGACGTCGTCGCGGGCCCACAGGTCGAACGCGAACGCCATGGACTGGCGGTCGTGCTCGCGGAACAGCGGCTTGATGTTCGCCTCGAAGCTCACCGTCTCGCCGGGTCCGTGCAACGGGATCGCCTCCTGGTCGTCGACGGTACTAGTCTGCGCGGGCGCCTCGGCGGGCGGCCCGGCGGGACCCCAGTCCCACGGAGGCGGGGGCGAGCCGCCGGCGCGCGAGGTCCACTCCAGGTACGACGCGAGCGTCCCGCGGAACTGCGGATCGGCGGGCAGCATGGCCTCGTCGGCGGCCCGGAGGGCCAGCGCAACCCAGCGGGCGCGCTGCTCCTGGGTGAAGTCCGGCCGTCCGCTGGCCCTGTCACCAGCCGCGGGGTCACCAGCCGCGGGGCCGCCCGCCGCGGGGCCGCCGAACGCCTCGGCCAGCACCGCGGCCTCGCGCTGCGGGAGCCCGGGCGGCATGGTCGCGAACAGCCGCGCGAGCAGGTCATCGGCGGGCACGTGCTTGTCGTACAGCAGGCGGGTCAACCGGGTCAGCGCGGGGAGCCCGCCGGCCCACTCGAACAGGGTCGGTTCGGCGCCGGGCCGGCGCACCGGGTCGCGGAACCCGACGTACCAGTGCATGCCGCTGCAGAACGGCTTGTTCTGCGAGTGACCGCAGCGGCACAGAGCGTAGTGCTCGCGGGACGAGCCGACGGCCCGGGGCACGCCGGCGCCCGAGGCGTCCGCCAGCGGGAGGCCGCCGGTCACCCGGTACGGGCCGTCCTGGGTGATCTGGATGGCCTGCTCGCGGGTGCCGTGCCAGTCGGCCAGGTCACGGGCCTCCACGCCGTCGAAGGCCAGGCTCAGCGCGCCGGACGGACAGTCGCGGACGGCCCGGATGAGCTCATCCATCCGGGCGCCGCTGGGGGCGACGAACGGCTCCTCCTTCGTCCGGAACGCCGTGGCCAGCCGGTCGGTGCACAGGCCCGAGTGCTGGCAGATGCCCCGGTTGTCGAAGATCGTGACCTGCTCCCCCGGGTAGGTGTCGCGCTGGTCGGGCACCCGCTTGGGGTCCTTGTCGTCGGTGAACCCGCTGGTCGCGTGCGAGCCGTCGCAGAACGGCTTCCGGGCAGAGGCGCCGCACCGGCACAGGGCGAGCTGCGGAGGCAAGGTGAGCCGCTCGCCGAGCGGGGTGCGCACGGCCGCGACGTTGGTGACCAGGTAGGGGCCGTTCTTGGCGGTCATGAGGCCCGGCGGCAGGGCGCCCTGCAGGTTGGCCAGGGCGGCGATCCGGGCGGCCCGGTCGCTGGCCGGGCCCTCGGTAACGGCCAGGTCCTGCAGCGCCGCGGCCGCCTCGAGCAGGCCGCGCGCCGCGGACGGGCCGAACTGGGCCCGCAGCCGGGTGGCGAGCAGCGCCGCGTCCCACAAGGTGCTCACCTCCGGGGCCGGTGGGGCGTCTGGGGCCGACGGGGTGTCCGGGGGTGCCGCGGGCAGGGCCTCGGCCAGGGGGCGCAGGACGCTGTTGACCAGGCGGGTCACCGTCCGGGCGTCGGCCTGGCGGGCCAGCACGACGGGGTAGGTCGAGCGGATCAGGTCGCCCAGTCCGGAGAGCAGGTCGCTGGCGTGGCCGGTGAAAGATTGGCCCGTTCGGTAAAAATCTCGGGCGCGGGCCAGCAGGTCGTCTACGGCCTGCGCCGGAGCCCGGGTTTCGGGCGGGAGGTCGCGGGCGGGCAGGTGCGCCTCGAGGGAACCGGCGATCTCGTTCAGGCTGGACTGGACCGCGTCCAGGCCGTCGGCGACCTCGGTGGCGCACGGGCCGTCGGGCTCGCAGAACTCGGCGGCCTGGCGGAGGCGCTCGGTGAGCAGGATCCAGGCGGCTTCGCGGTGCGGGAGCACCGTGTCGGACTCGTAGAACAGCTCGAAGCTCGGGCCGGCCGTGCGGGCCGGGTAGTCCGGGCCGGCCGGGAGCGTGGTGACCAGGTCGCCGAGCGGCTTGATGGCACCGAACATCAGGTTGACGGAGGCGTCGGCCAGCGCCTTGAGCTGGGCGTCGGTCTCCTCGGTATGGGCGAAGAAGCGCTGCAGCATGAGCAGCAGGGCCTCGTAGGTGACGTTGAACAGGTCCATGACCTGCCTGGCCAGCGGGGCAGTGACCAGCGGGACGCCGGTGTCGCGCTCGCTGGGCCTGACGTTGACCGTGACCACCGGACGGGCCGGATTGAAGGCCGGGTTGGCCTCGCGGAGCCGGGTGTACTCGTCCATGATCTCCACGAACTGGCCGAAGTGCGCGTCCTTCCAGTTCCCGCGCGGGCCCTCGCCCTGCTCCAGGATCTCGTCGATGGCTTTTTGCGCCGACGCGGCGTCGGTCACCGCGACCAGCTCGGGCCAGCCGAAGTACTGCTGGGTGGCCTGGGCCCGCGGCGGCCCGGCGAACAGCCGCCGCTCGCCGAACTTACCGGCCAGGTGCGCGATCCCGGCCTCGATGGACCGGTACAGGTGCCCGACGGTCTTGAAGTCCTGGCTGCGGGGGACGATCTCGCCTTGCTGCATGGCCGGGGCCGCGCGGCCGAAGGCGGCCAGCCCCTCCGCGTCGTCCAGGTCCATGCCCTCGGGGCGCTCAAGGAACATGAAGTGCTGGAGCGCGGCCTCGCCGAACGGCAGCAGGGCCAGGTGCACGCCGGCCGGGTAGTGGGTGGCGGGATGAGGGAAGTTCGGCCGGGACAGGTGCGGGGCACCGCCGATGGCGGACAGCAGGTTCTGCACCAGGGACAGGTGCAGCATCTCCTGCGTGGCCACGTGGCTGATGCGCTTGCGCCATCTTTGGACCGCTTGCGCTTCTTCGGGGCTCAGGCCCTCGCCTTCGGACTGCTTCAGCGAGAACGCGGCGTACAGGTACTGGCACATGATGCCGTGCTCGAGCTCGGCAGCCTCGCACAACATGTAGTACAGGGCCTCGCGGTGCTCGATCACGAACGGGGCCTCGGGCGGGGCCAGCCCGCCGCGCGTCAACGCGGCCCGCGCGGTGGCCGGACAGCTGGCCGTCGGGTCGAGTGTGGCCGCCGCCGGGAAGACGCGGACAAGGCTGCTGACCGCCTTCGCCGGCGCGTACCCGGCGGTGGAGCTGGAGCTGGTCACCTTCGACCTGGCCGCGCCCGCGGCGGGCCTGCTCGACCACCGCACCGACGTGGCGCTGATCCGGCCGCCGGTGGACGCCCAGGGGATCGTGCTGGCGGTGGTCGAGGAGGAGCCACGGGTGTTCGTGCTGCCCGCGGCTCATCCGCTGGCCGGCCGGGACGTGCTGGAGCTGGCCGACGTGGCCGGGCTGCCGTGGGTGGCGGCTTCTTTGGCGACTGATGGCTGCGCGCCGGCGCGCTGGCGGGACGAGTGGCTGGTCAGCCCGCGCCCGGGCGGGGACGTGCCGGTGGTCGGCGCGGAGGCCCGGACGATCGACGAGTGGCGCGAGCACGTCGTGGCCGGACACGGCATCAGCTTGTGCCCCGACTCGTCGGAGGAATACAACGCGCGGCCGGGCCTGGTCTTCGTGCCCGCCAAGAACGTGCCGGTGACGTCGTTGTGCGTGGCCTGGCGGGTCGGCGACGAGCGCCCGGCCGTGCGCAGCTTCGTGGAGCTGGCGCTCAGCGTCGCGCGTGACGGGCTCGAGGCGTAGCCCGGCGGGCTGGCGTAGCGGGACATCTCGTCCATCCTGCGGGACGGGGCCGCGTCCGGCCAACAGTTATCGCGGATGGGAGTACAGCCAACGGGTGTGGGGGGGCGGGCGGGAAGCAGCAGGAGTGCGGATCACCTGACCAATGGTCGTGGCACCCTTCCTAACATGGCGGACAGCGTCCGCCCCGGAACCCCTGTGCGATGCCGGAACTGCGCCACCGGTATTGACCTGGGCGTCCGCGCGACGTGAGCGGAGTCCGGAGACTGAAACGGAGTCATGCGTGGGTGGCCCAGTTCGGAGACGGATCGTGTCGGCGACGGGATGGGATGTGAGTTCTTGGCGCTTGCGCAGCCCGGTTGGTCTACGTCGCGTCCGGGGAGAACATTAATGGACTGCTTCCTGTCGTCGGGAACGATGCTGGGGAGGGCAGTGTGGAGAGCCTGGCCGGCGTGAAACCGGATGCTGACAGCGCTTGACTAGACCGTCTGCGGCGGACTGATGGTTGCGGGCATTGTGCCGCGAGGAGCCTTCGGTGTGTAGGCAGGCGACCGTGGACTCGCGTGCAGCCGTGGCAGGAGAAGGGGGCTGCCAGGTGGTCTGGCCAGGTCAGTCGGTTGCGCGGACGCTGTCCATGGCTGTCCGTGCGACAGGGCGCGAAGGAGCCCGCGCGCACGGACATATGGCGGACAGCGCCGCCGCAGCGAACACCGCACGGCAGCGTTTGTGCAGGTCAGGGGCTATGTGGAGTGGGACGCAGGTTCGGTCTGTAAAACCGTCGGCTCAGCCTACGTTGGTTCGAACCCAACACCTGCCACCACCTGCGAAAACGGCCCGCTCGCTGCGGAAACGCGGCCCGGCGGGCCGTTTCCTTCTTGTCCCGCCGTGTGTCATCGTGTGCCGCTGTAGGTCATTGCGTAGCGATCGTTACGGACGTATAGATGACATGCATCGGGCCAGGCTGAGCTGAGGCCGGTGCCTTCCGCGGGTGAGACCTCCTCAGCTCAGACGCGTCACGATTGACCGCGTAGGCATTCGCGCGGGGTGCTGATGCCCCGCTGGAGCTTGAGGAGGTCCCGATGCCCATCGTAGGCGGGTTGGATATCCACCGGAAGCAGCTCACGTTCGACTATCTGGACACCGGGTCCGGGGAGGTGAAGCGCGGCCAGATCGCCCCGGCTGACCGCGCGCACCTGCGTGCCTGGCTGGCGCGGTTCGCCGGCCGGGACGACGTCGCGTTCGCGCTGGAGGGGTGCACCGGCTGGCGGTACGTCGCGGAGGAGCTGGCCGGGGCCGGCGTCGCGGCGCACGTCGCCGAGCCGGCGGATACCGCCTTCGCCCGGGGCCGCAAGCGGCACGCCAAGACCGACAAGACCGACTCGCGGCATCTGCGGGAGCTGCTGGCCGAGGGCCGGCTGCCGGAGTGCTGGGTCCCGCCGCCGGTCATCCTGGAGTGCCGGGCGCTGCTGGAGACCTACCACGACCTGCGGGCCGAGCACACCGCCTGGGTGCAGCGCATTCACGCGGTGTTCTTCCATCAGGGTGCGCCCGCGCTGGGTGACGGCGCGCTGCGGACCGACCGCGATCTGCAGGCGCTGCGTGCGGCCGCCGCCGCGCACCTGTCACCGGCCGGGCAGCTGCAGGTGGCTACCGCCTTGGACATGCTCGCCGCCCTCGAGGCCCGCCTGGGCGTGCTGCGGCACCGGCTGCTGGCTGCTGCCCGGAGCCTGACCGGGGCGAAGGTGCTCACAGAGCGGCTGTACGGGGTCGGCCCGGTCACCGGGCTGGCGATGACCTGCTGGCTGGGCGGCGCCGGCCGGTTCTCCTCCTCCCGCAAGGCGGTCCGGTTCGCCGGGCTGGACGTCACCGTCTGGTCCTCGGACCGCAAGGGCCCGCCCGGGCGGCTGTCCCGGCAGGGCCCGCCGGTGCTGCGCTTTTCGTCCGCACTCGCCGTGTCCGGTGGTACCCGTGTCGCAGTTGGCCTGCCTTGCTAGAGGCTGCCCCTTCTCACGTGGTTCCGTGACAAG